>Ga0067045_1002333_pt1 | contig 297512 bp, 275 predicted proteins | sample TerdegcTABiofilm_FD_59184 | JGI IMG/M metagenome (GOLD analysis project Ga0067045, IMG submission 59184) | Combined Assembly of (Gp0054472, Gp0054536) Wastewater bioreactor microbial communities from Singapore -Terephthalate degrading... | reverse complement strand
GAACCTGGCCGTTAAGCCACCGTGGGCCGATGGTAGTAAGGGGACGACCCCTTGCGAGAGTAGGTAGTGCCCAGGCTTTGATTAACTGACCCCCTTGTTTCTTCAAGGGGGTCTTTTGTTATTGTCTAGTGGTATAATATTTGTGTACGTTAGTTAAATGGCAGCACTAACTCTATAAACTCTATAAAAGGCAGGTGAGTAAGTGTGAGGATTATAAAGATAGCAAACGAGATAGCTGCTTCGGAGATATCGCTCGGATGCATGCGAATTTGGAACATGGAATTAAAGGATGCTTCAAAACTCATAGCTACAGCACTTGAAGAGGGGATAAACTTCTTCGACCATGCGGATATCTACGGTAGTGGTAAGTCAGAAGAACTCTTTGGTGACGTAATGAAAGATTTGGGCATCGACCGCGAGAAGATTTACATCCAAACAAAATGCGGTATAAGAAGAGGGCTTTACGATTTTTCAAAAAAGCATATCCTTGAGAGTGTCGATGCAAGTTTGAAGCGCTTGAAGACAGACTACATCGATGTGTTGTTGCTCCATAGACCTGATACACTTGTGGAGCCTGAGGAAGTTGCTGAGGCGTTCTCCATACTCCATTCTACAGGGAAGGTAAGAAACTTTGGTGTAAGCAACCACAACCCGATGCAGATCGAGCTTTTGAGCAAGTATCTCAATCAAAAGATCCTGATAAACCAACTTCAACTGAGCCTTGCGCACACAGGTATGATCGATGCAGGATTGCATGTCAACATGAGAGTCGATGGTTCCATAGACAGGGACGGTAGTATACTCGATTACTGTCGATTGAAGAACATCACAATCCAAGCGTGGTCACCTTTCCAGTCGACATTCGATGGTGTCTTCTTGGACAACCCGAAATTCGACATGCTCAATAAGAAGATTGAAGAATTTTCCAAGAAGTACAATGTTCCAAAAGAAGCCATTCCTATCGCTTGGATATTGAGACATCCTGCAAAAATCCAACCAATCGTTGGTACAACAAATGCCAACAGACTCAAGGAAATATGTAAGGCGTCCGATGTGAATCTTACAAGAGAAGATTGGTACGAACTTTACAGAGCTGCCGGAAACGAGATTCCATGATTTCTTGACTTCTGACAGCAAATATGATTCCTTACGATTCCTTTAGATGGCAATCCGTCAATAGAGCCCCTGCGTTTCAAGCAGGGGCATTGATTATTCTTTTAAAACTCAATAAGTTCTTGCTGTACCTTGTATCTAAACTCTCATATGTTAGAATAGTAATTGTAGATGAAAAGAAGAGGAGTTGATTGAGTGTTTAAAGTGCACGTAGTTGGTGCAGGCTTGGCCGGTAGTGAGGTAGCATGGCAACTTGCAAAACGCAAAATAAGAGTGGTAATTCACGAAATGAAGAAGATTCGAAAGTCACCTGTGCATGTAAGTGATGATTTTGCAGAGCTCGTTTGTAGCAATTCTTTAAAATCGATTGAACTGAAGAATGCCGAAGGTTTATTGAAAGAAGAGATGATTCTTTGGGATAGTTTGATATTAAAATGTGCATACGAAAGTCGCGTGCCTGCTGGTAAAGCGCTTGCCGTTGATAGAAATGGCTTTTCCAAATGTGTCACGGAAAAGTTACTTGCCACGTCTTTCGTAGATGTTAAATGGGAAGAAGTGCAATCGCCCGATGTCGATGATGGAGATATAGTGGTCATCGCTACAGGCCCAACAACCGACGGCAAATTAGCAGAGTGGATCAAAAGCGTAACTAGTGGCTTTTTTAATTTTTTCGATGCAATTGCGCCAATAATTGATGCAAATAGCATAGATATGGATATCTGTTTTGTTGGAGATCGATACGGAGTGGGTTCGGGAGACTACATAAACTGCCCGATGAGTAGAGATGAATACGAGCGATTTTGGAATGAATTAGTAAATGCACAGGTGATAGAAATGGAAGAATTCGATAGAAAGATGCTCTTTGAAAGATGTCAGCCGATAGAAGAGATTGCAAGAAGCGGTAAAGATGCGATGCGATATGGCCCACTCAGACCGGTTGGCCTAATCAACCCGCATACTGGCAAGGAACCTTACGCAGTTATTCAGTTGAGAAAAGAAAACATTGAAGGTAGCATGTACAACATCGTTGGTTTTCAGACAAGATTGAAATGGGGAGAGCAAAAACGCATCATCCAACTCATTCCTGGGCTTCAGAATGCTCAAATATTGCGTTACGGAGTAATGCATAGGAACAGTTACATAGACTCACCAAGAGTGCTCGATGAATTTCTTAGATTGAAAACAATGCCCAATGTTTTCTTCGCAGGTCAGATTACAGGTGTTGAAGGATACGTAGAGTCTGCAATGACTGGTATGTACGTTGGTATCAACATATCCAGAATGCTTTCTGGCAAACCCATGATAACATTCCCAAAAGATACAATGTGCGGTGCGCTTGTGCACTACATTACATCTGCTAGCGAGTTAAAACCCATGTACGCTAACTTCGGCTTGCTTGCTGGTGGAAAGGATAGAGAAAAAACGGCGATGCGCTCTATTGAGACGATGAAAAAATTTTTCGAAGAGGTGGAATTGAATGATTGAGTCTGATGAAGTGATTGAAGAAAAGAGCACTAGTTTGGGAGCGAACAAGAATATACAACTACTCTTGGGTGATTACAAAAAAGCGATAGTGAGACTCTCAATCCCCAACATGATAGCAATGTTCGTACAGACACTTTACAATCTTGTAGACGCAGTATGGGTTGCTGGGCTTGGCCCTACTGATTTGGCTGCCATGGGTTTTTTCTTCCCAATAAACATGATAGTCATTGCGATAGCAACGGGTATAACGGTCGGAACGAGTTCAGCAATTGCGAGAAAGATAGGTGCAAAAGATTACGTTGGAGCAAATTCCGTAGCAGAACATTCCATCATATTGGCTCTCATAACATCAGTAGCTACAGCCATCTTAGGTATCTTGTTATTGAAACCCGCACTGATTGGTGTTGGTGCATCTGGTGAGAGTCTCGCAAAGGCATACAACTATGGCTTCATAATCTACCTATTTGCGCCTGCTTTGATGCTAAACAATGCAGCGATCGGAATATTACGTGGAGAGGGCGACTCAAAGCGAGCAATGTACGTTGTAACACTTAGTTCACTATTGAACGTTGGACTTGACCCATTGTTTATCTATGGATTCAAACTTGGGATAGAGGGTGCAGCTTGGGCAACGGGCTTATCTATAATCTGTGGAACCATAATCTATGCGTACATAATCTTCAAGTCGAAAAAGACATTTCTAAAGGTGAATTTCAAGGTCTTCAAGTACAATGGCAAGTACCTTGAAGACATAGCAGTAGTTGGTTTCCCAACCGCACTTGGTCAGATAACGATGTCTGCAGCGATCTACATTCTAAACATCTTTGCTTCAAAAGCTGGTGGTGATGCTGGTGTTGCAACGTTTACAAGTGCTTGGAGAATGATAAACCTCGGCACATTGACGATCACTGGCATCTCTTCTGCTGTTACACCCGTAACTGGTGCTGCATATGGTGCAAAAGATATTCGGAAGATTGAAAATACACTGAACTATTCGATAAAGTTTGGTGAGGCCGTCGGATTAACAGTAATGTCGCTAATGTTCCTATTTTCAAAACAACTTGCTTTTCTATTTGCATACACTGAAGCATCAAGTGTGTTGCTCGATAACATCTCTAAGGCCTTGAAAACACTCTGCCTTTTTCTACCAGGTACACCTTTGGGGATGCTCACATCAGGTATGTTCCAAGGCATTGGTCAAGGATTTAAGAGTCTTATCACTACGATATTGCGTACCATAGTCTTCCAAGTATTTTGGACATGGCTATTCGTAGGTGTTTTGAACGTAGGACTCTCTGGCGTATGGTGGGGGATTGTCGTTGGAAATGCAAGTGCCTCCGTTATAACGTATACATGGGGTCAATTGACCATCAAAGGATTGTATAAAGCATTTCCAAATCCTAAATCAAATTGAGCTTCTTTAGTATATCAAACTATATCAAATTAATGGGACAAATTTGACTTCCATTAAGTTTTCTTCATGAATTTTTCCATGTACCTTCGTTATGCGTTTCAACACTTGGACCAATTCGTTTCCAACCGGGCACAACAGTATCCCATCGTCTGAAAGTTGTGAGAGCAGTTGTTCTGGGATTTTGCGTGCATAGCAAGTCACAACAATCTTGTCAAAAGGTGAATATTCGGCCAATCCGTTTTTCCCGTCACCTACAACAACTGTCACATTTTTAATTCGAAGCAGCTCCATTCGTCTTCTCGCAATTTCCGCTAATTCAGCGATTCTTTCTATCGTGTATATGTGTCCATCATCACCAACGAGTAAAGAAATGACCGCAGCATTGTAACCACTTCCAGTACCAATCTCCAATACTTTATCTCCATGAGACAAATTCAGTGCGCTACACATGATGCCAACCATGTGTGGCGCCGATATAGTTTGGCCAAAACCAATTGGTAGTGGTACCTCTAAATAGGCGCTCTCCTCATACTCTTCTGAGACAAATATCTTTCTATCTATTTTGTTCATAGCCTCTATAACTTCTTTTGCAACCCCGTGATATACCAAATATTCATACATACACAATCGACTTCCCCAAAGCAGTTTACTTTTCCCTCGGACATATCAAACATCCATATCACCAATATTATATTCCTTCGATTGTACAAATTGCCAAGCAACTTCAATTCAATATTGATTGAAAACGATTTCCATGATAAAATATATACAGTTATCATTATTTAATTTCTTCATTCTTGTTGATAATCGAGTATACTCCGGTATGCAATCGAATGCAGTGTAATTTGAATTATATAGAGCTAATAGGAAAAGTAACGATTTTTCTATATCAAATGTAATATTTATATTGTACAATTTTTCACGAGCGACGAAGAACGGCGGAAATATCACTAAAAATCTTTTCGTAGATATACATTGACCATATTCTAACAACATTTTAAGGAGGGATTAGCATGAAGATAGCTATCAACGGTTTCGGTAGGATTGGAAGACTTGTTTTAAGAGAGCTCATTCGCCGTGGAAGCAACGTTGAAGTTGTTGCAATCAACGATTTGGACAAGGCAGAAACGCTGGGTTATCTCTTCAAGTACGATTCAGTTCACAAGACATTCAACGGGGAAGTAGAAATTAAGGAGAATTCTATTGTAGTTAACGGAAAAGAGATCAAAGTATTTGCAGAAAAGGATCCTGCGAACCTTCCATGGGCAGCACTCGGTGTTGACGTAGTCGTAGAATCGACCGGTAAATTCACCGAAAGAGATGGAGCAATGAAACACATTCAAGCAGGTGCGAAGAAAGTCATCATCACAGCCCCAGCAAAGGGTGAGGATATCACAGTTGTCTTCGGTTGCAACGAGGAACTTTTGAAACCAGAGCACCAGATTATTTCTTGTGCATCTTGTACAACGAACTCCATTGCTTCCGTAGTCAAAGTCATCAACGATAACTTTGGTATCGTAACAGGTTACCTCGTAACGGTCCACAGCTATACAAACGACCAGAGAATACTCGACCTTCCACACAAAGACCTCAGAAGAGCGAGAGCAGCAGCAGTGAATATTATCCCAACAACGACAGGTGCTGCAAAGGCAGTTGCACTTGTTGTCCCAGAAGTAAAGGGTAAGCTCGATGGTATGGCATTGAGAGTACCAACTCCAGATGGCTCCATGTCAGTTTTGACCACTCAAGTTGGAAAGTCTACAACAACTGAAGAAGTCAACGCAAAGGTTAAGGAAGCTACAGAAGGCAGACTAAAGGGTATAATCAAGTACAATACTGACCAGATCGTAAGTACAGATATAGTTGGAACAACGTACGCAGGCGTTTACGATGCAACGCTCACGAAGGTTATGAACGGCAACCTCGTCACAGTTTACAGCTGGTACGATAATGAATACGGATACACTTGCAGAGTCGTCGATACCATTGAAAAAGTAGGTACATTGTTATAATTTTGCGCTGGAATTGAAGGGGGGATTTATCCCCCTTTTTTTGGCAAGAGAATTGAAAACTCAAGTTAATCGAGGAGGTGTGAAAGATGGAAAAGCTCACAATTAGAGACGTAGATCTCAAAGGTAAAAAAGTTATCATGCGTGTGGATTTCAACGTTCCTGTAAAAGATGGAGTAGTCACGGACGATACAAGGATAGTTGAAGCAATTCCGACGATAAAATATGCATTGGACAATGGCGCAAAGGTAATACTACTCTCCCACCTTGGAAGGCCAAAAGGTGGACCAGATCCAAAATACACAGTAAAGCCAGCGGTAGATAGATTGTCACAACTGCTTGGCAAAGAAGTAAAATTCGTCCCTGCTCTGTACGGTGAAGAAGTAGAGAAGGCCGTTGCAGATTTGAAAGAGGGCGAGGTGTTAATGCTCGAGAATACGAGATTTGATGAGGGCGAAGAGAAGAATAACCTCGAACTTGCAAAGAAATGGGCTGATCTTGCTGACATACATGTAAACGACGCATTTGGTACGGCACATAGAGCGCACGCAAGTAACGTTGGTATTGCCCAGTACATTCCAAGCGTTGCAGGATTTTTGATGGAGAAGGAAATCAAATTCCTTGCAAAGGCAACGCTCAATCCTGACAAGCCATACGTAGTAGTTCTTGGTGGTGCAAAGGTTTCAGACAAAATCGGCGTTATCACAAACCTTCTCAACAAGGCAGACAGAATCATCATCGGCGGAGCTATGATGTTCACATTCTGGAGAGCACTTGGCAAGAAAACAGGTAATTCTCTCGTTGAAGAAGATAAGATCGACCTTGCAAAACAATTGTTAGCCCAGGCAAAAGAAAAGGGTGTAGAACTTGTCATTCCAACAGATGCAGTATGCGCACAGAAAATGGAAGCTGGAGTGGAAAAGAAAGTCTTTACGTGTGATGAAGGTATACCAGAAGGTTGGATGGGACTCGACGTTGGTCCAGCAAGCTTGGAGGTCATCAAGTCGAAACTCGCAGATGCAAAGACAATCGTTTGGAACGGCCCACTCGGTGTATTCGAGATTCCAGATTTTGAAGTAGGTACGAAAGTTGTTGCAGAATGCATAGGTTCACTCACAGAAAAGGGCGTAACAACAGTTGTTGGTGGTGGAGACAGTGCAGCTGCCGTTAGCCAATTTGGTCTTGAAAAGAAATTCAGCCACGTTTCAACCGGTGGCGGTGCATCACTTGAATTCTTGGAAGGAAAAGAATTACCAGGCATAGCCTCAATTGCGGATAAAAAAAAATAAGTGACAGGAGATACATCCTTGCTGGAAATTGGAAGATGAATAAAACACCCTACGAGGCCCAACAATTCGCAAATATGTTGGCTGATTCTCTCGTAGGGTTTACTTATTTTGATACTTACATTGCACCCACATTCGTCGCACTTGATAGAGTTAGAGAGGCAATTAGTTCAAGTAATATCAAGTTAGCGGCGCAAAATATGTATTTCGAAGACAGTGGTGCATTTACAGGTGAGATATCTCCGAAAATGCTAAAAGAACTGGACGTTTCTGCCGTCATCTTGGGTCACAGTGAGAGAAGAAAGATATTCGGCGAGACGGATGAACTGATAAACAAAAAAGTTAAAAAGGCATTGAACGATGGATTTGTACCAATATTCTGCGTTGGTGAGACACTCGAAGAAAGACAGAAAGGGCTCACATTTGCGGTTGTTGAAAAGCAAATCAGAGAAGGATTCTACGGACTATCGAAGGAACAAGCTCAGCAAGTTGTAATCGCATACGAACCTGTCTGGGCAATAGGAACAGGTGTCGTTGCAACGCCACAGCAAGCTCAACAAGTACATGAATTCATAAGGCAGCTCATTGCTAAGATGTACGATGAAGAGACTACAAATAGAATCAGGATACTCTACGGTGGTAGCGTTACGCCCGAGAACTTCTTTGGACTATTCATTAAGAAAGACATAGATGGTGCACTTGTCGGTGGTGCAAGTTTGAAGGAGAGCTTCGTGCAATTAGCAAAGATAATGGATAAGATAATAACCAAGTGATTCGAAATTAACTCTTGAAAGACCAATAAAGAATCGAGTAAAACAATCAGCTGGCTATTCGAAGACGCAATATCGCATAGTCAGCTGATTTTATTACGTAAACGAAATCGACTCTTGTTGGAATGGAAATGATCTAACCAATCTTTTTCAAAGACATTTAACAGATCTAACGCATGTCTTGAATTTTTCAACATTGTATGGTATAATCTTTGAGGTCATATAAGGCTTTTGCGAGATTGTGAGACTTTAGAAGTAGAACATGAGGAGAGGTGGCCGAGGGGTCGAAGGCACACGCCTGGAGAGCGTGCGGTGGCCACAATCCACCCGTGGGTTCAAATCCCACCCTCTCCGCCAGAAAAGAAGGAATTTTTTGACCGGGACTTTAGTCCCGGTCTTTCGATTATTTTTTCAATGTCTCATCTATTTTTGTGACAGTTCGGAATTTCGAAGGTGTGGAAGGAGTGATTTGAATGAGTCGATTAGATCCAAAGAAAATTGCGGAAATGGTGCGCTCTATCGCACAACCTATCGTTGAAAGGATGGAGCTTGAGATATTTGACGTAAAGTACAGAATACAGTCTGGAAGATGGACTTTGACAGTGATAATCGATAAACTGAACGACTACGTTAGTACAAGAGACTGCGAGATGGTGTCACATGAGCTTGAACAGCGACTTGATGGTGAGGACATTATTCCAGGTAGTTATTTTCTCGAAGTGTCCTCACCGGGAATGGATAGACCTCTGCGGAATATTGCAGAATTTTCGAGGTTTGTCGGTGAATATGCTAAGGTGAAAACAGATAAGACCTATAGGGGACATATAAAGAGTGTGAATGTTGAAAAGCAAGAGATAATACTAGATGTGGATGGGAAAGATGTTCTGATAAAATATGAAGATGTGAAATCTGCAAACCTTGAGGTTGAATTTTAGGGAATTGATAAAACGTATCTAATGAAATGAAAATACTTGAGAGAGCGGATAGAGGAGGTATGTGTTTATGAACAGTCCAATGTTATTGGAAGCACTTAGAGAATTGGAAAGAGAAAAGGGTATCAGTGTGGAGGAGTCTATAGACATTCTTGAAAAGGCGTTGATGAGTGCTTACAAGAACAAGACGGGAGAAAGAAACGTCGAGATTGTGATAAATAAACTGTCTGGCGAGATAGAAGCTTATCAGATGTTGGAAGTTGTCGATAACGTTGAGAATGAAAGTTTGCAGATCTCTTTAGAGGACGCACTCAAAATCAAACCAGACGCAAGTATAGGCGATATCGTCAAGAAGAAGATGAATATAAAGAAATTGGGAAGATTTGCTGTTCAAGTTGCAAAGCAGGTACTTATTCAGAAGATCAGAGAGATAGAAAAGGAAAAACAGTACGAAAGGTATTCGGATCTTGTGAAAAGAGTGGTTACAGCTGAAGTGTTGAGGGTAACTCCTGAATTTCTGGATATAAGGATTGGAAAGTTGGAAACGCATTTACCAAATAAGGAGTGGATTCCTGGCGAGACTTTTGAGCAATCTGATCTTATAAAAGTATATGTGAGGGATGTTAAGAGAGATAAAAAGGGTCCGAAGATAATCGTCAGCCGAATAGACCCCGAATTTGTCCTCGGGCTGTTGGAACTTGAGGTACCGGAGATAGAGAATGGTATAATTGAAGTAGTTAAGGTTGTCAGAGAACCTGGTATACGTACAAAGATGGCTGTCGTCTCGCATGATCCAAAAATCGACCCCGTAGGTTCTTGCATTGGGCATGAAGGCTCGAGAATCGCATCAGTTCTGAAAGAATTGAGGGGCGAAAAGCTTGATGTAATAAAGTGGTCGGATGACCCAAAGGAATTGATTGCAAACGCACTACTCCCAGCATCTGTTGTCGATGTCGAAATTCTTGATTACGAGGCGAGAGCATCACGCGTGCTGGTATCACCAAATCAACTCTCTTTAGCAATAGGTAAGGCTGGACAGAACGCTAGACTTGCAGCAAAATTGACTGGTTGGAAGATAGATATTAAACCTGTGATGAATGTTTGAGTAAGGCATAGGTGAATAATCTGAGGAGCGATAATATGCATGTTGATAATCTAAAGAAAGAGCTGAAAGAAAAGCAGTATAGGATGACTCCACAAAGAGAGCAAGTGTTGAAGGTATTCTTGGAAACAAATAGTGAGCATCTCGGAGCAGAAGAGGTTTACAGGTATTTGCTGAATAAAAGAATCAATGTCAGTAAAGCAACTGTCTATAGGACTATCGATTTGCTTGTTGAACTGGGCTTTTTGAGAAAGTTGCAGTTCGATGAGGGCGTTTATAGGTACGAGCTTGTTGATAAGGATAGCAGACATTCACACTTTATCTGCAATTCGTGTGGGAAGATATATGAGTTGAAGGATGAACTTTCGGCGGAAAGGGTTTTGCGCGAGTATATTCTGAAGCTTGAAAAATTGGGCTACAAGATAGATGAAGTTGATTTGAAATTTAGAGGAGTCTGTCCAAAGTGTGCTAAGAAAGCAAGAGGAATTGTTCGGTGATGTTGGCGTTGATTAATTTAGTTAGTTCGATTGATATAGTTAATCCATCGAATGATGACAAGATGGTAATATCAGATTACGGCTGTTGTTTTCTCATCGTTTGATTTCTCGTATTCTGACCACATGAGGTAGATTGCGAATGTTGTTGCAAATGCAAGGGAGATTACGAAGTGATTGGGCAGTGACGGTAGCTGTGCGAAGATGTGGGCTATGAATTTTGTAAACCACGAAAATGGTTGTAGGCCATAGAGCACGAGAGAAGATAGAAAATTGATTTTGATTGTGTAGAAAATGTATGCCACAGTTAATCCAAACATCACGATCTCAACCGGAAAGCCGACAAGTATTGTCGCAACTATTGAAAATGGATTTACCGTTCCAATTAATGCAACAAATGGAGAACTGCCGAGGAATCCCCCTATGTTGGCAGTTAGGTTGTTTGTAGACACGAAGACACCAAGCGTTGCAAAAAATGTCATGTAGAATGACAGCGACAAGGCAACTCCAGGCTCTGAAATCACCATGGCTATACCAACTAATGAGACTAAGTTTATTGGGTCTATCTTTATGTCTAACAACTTCAATAGTGTCGATAGATATATCATCAGTAGCGCACGCATGGATGGCACGTTCATCCCAGAACCGATGACGAATACTGTTGGGAAGATTAGGGCTATCAACATCTTTGGTATCTTTCTGTATGTGAATAGTCCAATCAAAGATAGAGAGAAGATGTAAAGTAAGCTTACATGCATTCCTGAAACGCAAAATATGTGGTACAATCCACTCTTGACGAATTCGTCATCACGTGCGGATTTGCCGAAGAGGTTTTGATAAAATGGGTCAATGTCATTTGCAAATGTTCTGAATGAATCGAATTGTAGATATGTTTTATTTGATAGTGAGGAGTAATTTGTTGTTGTCGCGTAAAACGTTGGTTTAAGATAATATCGTGGATATGTTGTCGTTTTTCTCAATTCACCTTTGGCATACACTATTGTACCGAGCGGCTCTTCTGAGTAGACGTTTATGTCAAAGTCAAGTCCATTCCACTTCTTTCCGTCGAAGTAGGATAGTTTGAGTACGGAACTGCCCGAGTTAACGGCTTTGACACTGCCAACGAATTCTGTGTCTTTTAGCTCGACTGTTGGAACGGTTAATATGTTTGCTAACAAGAAAAAGAATACAAAAAGAGCTACCCTCGGACGTTTGTAGAATAATATCGGAATGAGCAATAATAAAGGTGGGAACTTGAAATAAGTTCCCACCAGTGCTCCCAAAATACAACTGCCAAAGTAGAAGAAGGATAGATAAGATAAAGAACCCAACCTTCAGAACACCCCCGAAAAATTCAATAAAAACTGGCAAAGAGCTTTAATTCAATTTTAGGCACCGAATTTTTCAAATCTTCCAGCATACGCAAGTATTAAGTTCATAACGTCCGTTGCTTCAATAGTGCCCCAAGCCCCTCGTGCACACTCGAATTCGTTGAATCCCTTTGAAAGCCCTTTTCTTGTATTCTTGGCATAGAACATAGCCGGTACTGGGTGGAACGAGTGGCCCTTCATTGCGCACGGTGTAGAGTGGTCACCTGTGACGACTAATACATCGGGATTTAGTGCCAAGATTTCTGGTATCACTTTGTCTACATTCTCAATAACGTGAACTTTCTCTGCAAAGTTCCCGTCTTCTCCGTATGAATCTGTCTTTTTCACATGTACGAAGAAGAAATCATAATTGTTCCATTCTTTCTTAAGTGTCTCTATCTCATCTTCTATTGTCAGTCCTGTTGGGATGATAGTCATTCCAACGAGTTTTGCAAGGCCTTTGTACATTGGGTACACTGCTATTGCACCTGCTCTGAATTTGTAGATCTCTGGGAATTGTGGAAGTTTCGGATATTTTGAAAACCCACGTACGAGTGCGAAATTCATCTTTGGTTGATCCTTCAGGACTTCTCTAATTCTGTTGATCAGTTTGTTGACTATTCGTGCAGTCTTTTCTGCTTCAGGTGATAGCGGTGCAGTGTACTTTATCGGTTTTCCCTCTTTTTGTGGGTCAGCATCTTCTATCTTATCAGACAGACCTTCACCCGTCAGTTTGAGGACAAATCTGTGCTCTTTCCCAGGATAAAATGTTACTTTGACATCTTCTATTTCTTTGATGTTTGCATTCAATATTGCAACGGTCTTTTCGCTTTCTTCGGTTGCCGGTCTTCCGGCTCTTCTATCGACTATTATGTCACCATCTATCGTTGCAAAATTGCCTCTCGCAACGACATCTAATTCTCCAACTTCTATATCCTCACCGAGTGCTTCGAGTATGCCACGACCAATTTGGTACTTGATAGGATCATAACCAAATAGACCAAGGTGTCCCGGCCCACTACCCGGTGTTACACCACGAATGACTGGTACTGTCTGAGCAAGGTCACTTAACGTTGCGAGTCTGTCCATGTTTGGCGTGTTCGCTTTTGCAAGAGGTGTTAAACCTTCTTCGTTTGGTAAATCTCCAACACCATCCATGACGAGAAGAACGATCTTTGAACCATTAGGCGATATCAATTCATTTACAAACGTTTGTTTGTCAAATTCTACCATATAACTTACCTCCTTCTTTCAACTATTTTGCTTTAACTTGCTTTTTACAGTCCTATGAAGAGTACAAAGGCGTGTAAAATGTGGAACTTGAATTTTCAAAGTGATAAAATTCACATCACTACATATCGATTATAACACTTTCTTATCATATTTTCCACAAACCATTCTCCATTATCAGCGTCTCTTCGCCATTCTTAATGCCGTAAACGTTCATATGTGCATTTCCGACCATGAAGTCTACGTGCGTAAGGCTCATGTTGATACCAGCCTTCTCTACGTCCCCATCAAAATCTTCTATGCACGTTGGATAAGCCCTACCAAGCGCAAAATGCGATGCCGCATTCTCGTCGTAAAGTGTGTTGTAGAAGATTTTACCCAATTTGTAGATGGGTGACGTGATGTCAACGAGTGCTACCTCACCTATGTAAGATGCACCTTCATCTGTATCGATAAGTTCTTTCAGTATATTCTTACCAGTCTTTGCATCGAAATCTGCAACTTTTCCATCCTTAAATTCCAACCAGAATTCATCTATTATGTTGCCTTGGTAGACAAGTGGCATACTGCTCGATACTCTACCGTTTATACCGTACTTGTAAGGTGCCGTAAACACTTCTTCCGTTGGTATGTTTGGTAAGAATGGTATACCATTTACGTCATTTTCCATACCACTTATCCATAGATGCTTGCTAGGTAGTTGAACTGTAAGTTCTGTGCCTGGCCCTTCGTATCTGATCGCATCAAAGTGTGCTCGATTCAAAAATTCTTTTCTGACTTTCAAATTTTCAACGTGCTTAATGAGTGAATCATAGCCATCCTCATCGATACGTGCCATGTATAAGATATCTTTCCAAAGTTGATCCACATCTGTTGTATTGTAAACTTTTTGCGCCCATTCAGGGTTTGGTACCCCAGCAACGCACCATCTGTTCTTGTTCATCATCGTTAGTTCCATGACATCTTTGAAGGCTAGTTGACGTGCCTTTGTGTATGCACCGATACGAGAGGATGGAACATCAGATAAGAGATCTCCATACGAACCGACAAGTGAGATCGTCGCAGCACCCGCATTGAGAAAGCTCTTAGGCATCTCCACTTCCCAATTGTAGATATTTGTTATGACTTCTTCTGGTGCCTTGAGTAACTTTTGACGTTGTACGTATGAATCGCCCCAAACGACTAGTACCTCACTTGCTCCAAAATCATAGGCCTCTTCTACAAAGAGTCTGACGAAGTCTTTGTGATCCACAGAGGCATTCACTGTCAGTTTTTGACCATTTTGCAAGTTTACTCCAAATTTTAGTATTGCCTTTGAATAGTTTCTTAAGCGTTTCTCCAAAGAATTATCCATTTCAGTGCGTACTCCTCTCTCAATTTCGCATTATTCTACCTGGAATAGCGATAGTACGAGACCAACGATGATTGAAAAGAAACCAACATCAAATGCGTAAGGTGTCATCGCTACAAGAAAAGTTACCAAAGACAAAGTATAGAATTTTAATAAGTTACCGAACAACCTTCCGAGGTTCCGCTCTATCGTAAATCTTGCATATTCTCTATGGCTGACCCCGAGCGATAGAACAAGTAATCTGAACCTCTTGTCCACCGAATAAATACCCACAAGTAGTTTATACAGTTGGTAAGTAAAAGACAAAATGCCTATTAGTAGAAATAGTGCTAACAAATTGTCTAAGAAGAACCACACCAAAATTAGAATACCAGCCATCATCATTTCGTTGAATAAAAACAATGGTTGGTATCTGATTTGCGAACGTCTTGAAATGATTTCAAGGGCAACGAATAAAGATGCAAGACTTCCAACTAAAGAAGCAATCAAAGAACCAAAAAGTATATGCAAAAATGCTTGGATCATTATCTTCTTCCATCCTCCGATTTACCTTGTTCTTTGAACATTTCTGCCATTGCACCAACGGTTCCTAAAATAGATGAAGTTTCCAATGGTATGAATACCTTTGTTGCCTGGCCATTTGCGATGTCTCTGAGTGCCTCGAGATATTTTATGGCTATTAAATCATTCGTTGGATTTCCTTCGTGTATTGACTTGAATACGTTGATTATGGCAGCTGCTTGACCCTCAGCCTCAGCGATCACTTTATACTTGTTTGCATCTGCTACCAATTTTATCGCCTGAGCCTCACCTTCCGCTCTTAATATTGCAGATTGCCTTTCGCCTTCTGCTTTCGTTATTTCAGACTGTCTTATACCTTCAGCTTCCAGTATTGCAGCACGCTTTGTTCTTTCTGCCTTCATTTGTTTACTCATTGCTTCCATGATGTCTTTTGGTGGATCTATTTTCTTTATTTCGACTCTTGTGATTCTGATACCCCATTTGTCAGTTGCTTCGTCAAGCACCGTGCGGAGTTTTGTGTTTATGCTCTCTCTTGAAGTAAGTGTTTGGTCGAGTTCCAGCTCACCTATGACATTTCTTAAGTTAGTCTGTGCCAGTTTTATCGTTGCAAATTCGAAGTTGCTTACATTGTACACAGACTTGAATGCATCTGTGATTTCGTAGTATATAACCGCATCTACTACAACGACAACGTTATCTTTCGTGATAACCTCTTGAGGTGGGACATCGATAACGTGCTCCCTCATATCTACTTTGATCATGTGATCAAAGAATGGTATGATGAAGTGCAAACCTGACCTTACTTCCTTCTTGAACTCACCCAACCGCTCTATTAATCCTCTTTCGTACGGACGTACGATCCTAATTCCAGTTGCAGCAATTATTAGAAGTAAAATAGCGATGGCAATTAAAACTATGTACATATAAAGCCCTCCCTTCGAGCTAAGTTAACCATTTTGCAGCATTATATGGCAACGATACTAACAATTGGCCCAAGGATTGCGGCTCACCTGATATCAGTCTCGTGAATCAGAATCAGTTGGATTCTCTTCGTTTCTTTCGCCATTATCCATATCTTTGCTCTCAGTGCTGTCATTTTGCTCATTCTTCTTCTGTCTTTCAACTTGTTTTATGACGACATGTGCACCTTCGACTTTTTCTATTACAACCAATTCTCCTTTTTCAAACGTAATGTTGTCATCAAACGAAACTGCTCTCCACATATCGCCATTTACTTTAACAACACCTGCAGTACCAGCCTTGTTATCTACCCTTTCGATGACTAAGGCCTCTTTCCCTACAATATCATCAACATTTATGTTACGTATCTGCTCACCGGAAAGTTTCTTTGCAAGTCTTCGTGTGGAAAGTACTAAGATTGCTGAAACGATAACGAATGTAAGTAATTCAAGGAGCGTATTTTCATGAAAGTACGCCACAACGGCTGCAGCCAAACTACCGAGTCCAAACCAAAAGATGAAAAACGTCGGTGTCAGTATCTCGATGACCATGAGTATTACTCCAAAAACTATCCAAAAAGCGACAGGTGTAAGCACCCTGCTCCCCCCCAAAAGTACCTATCATTTTTGTTAAGAGAACATCCAATTACACACTAACTTACAGTTTTATTTGATACGTGCTTACCATGAAATCAATGAACTTCTCTGTCAATTGTGGATCAAAATATTTGCCTGAGAGTGCTTTGATTTCATTGAGCGCTTGAGATGGACTCTTTATTTCAGAATCCCAATCGGCTGAGACGAAGTTTGTTACTTCATCGTAGTAGTCAATTATAGCCATGATCCTTGCATAAAACGGAATCTCTTCGCCTTTCAACCCCTCTGGAAAACCTTTGCCATCCCATCTCTCATGGTGATTCCTGGCAGTTGGGATATACTGCCAGAGTAATTCGTTTATCGAAAGATAGATCGCTCCCATAGTTGGATGATCTTGATAATGCAGTTCCAAAGTTCGCAATCTCGTTGGTGAGTACAACATGAGTTGTTCGATGGCAATCTTACCAACATCGTGCAGTAGTGCATGATTTCTTAGGTCAACTGCTTGTTCATCACTCCAGCCGAGGAAACGTGCAAATTCTTCAGCCAATTTTGCGACTCTCTGCGAGTGTGAGAAACCATTTTTGTCCTCAACTTCCGTTAATATAATGATGTTGACGAATAAAGACCTCAACAATTCTTCGATTCCTTTTGCATGTGGTGTCATCAATCCAGCCTTTTTGGCATAGTATTGGAGGATTGCAGAATAATCTTCCTCGTTGTCTTCAAATTGGGCAACGATGCGTCCATCTTTCTTAACTATTATCTTGTTATCTTCCTCAAATATAGAGATCTTTTGATCTTTATCATCACATACTGGATCAACATTGAAGGCGTCTTTGAACATCTTCACAAACCTTTCTGGTAACAATAAATTCACCTACTTTCGTTACCCCTTTCCTAAATACTCCCCCAACGAATTATTCCAAGCTTGATTTAATTGAGCGCGTAGATATCTCACTCTTGATCTTCTGAATGAATTGATCAAGTTGCATTCCTTGGATATCCTTCCCCTCACGTGTCCTGACAGAAATCAGGGACTGTTCAGACTCTTTCTCACCAACAATTATCATGTATGGTACTTTCTTCATCTGATTTTCTCTTATTCTGTACCCAAGTGTTTCATTCTTGTCATCTACTTCTACCCTTATACCTTCAACATCCAATTTTGATGCAACTTGTCTTGCATAGTCTATGAATTTTTCAGATACGGGCAACACAGTAGCTTGAACAGGTGCAAGCCAAGTTGGAAACGCTCCGGCAAAGTGTTCAATCAATATGCCAAAGAATCTTTCGATAGAACCATACAGCGCTCTGTGAATCATCACGGGGCGGCGCTCACTGCCATCAGAATCTTTGTACGTGAGTTCAAACCTTTCCGGCATTTGGAAGTCCATCTGCACAGTTGCACATTGCCATTCTCTACCCAGTACGTCTCTAACGTGGAAGTCTATCTTAGGCCCGTAGAATGCGCCTTCGCCTTCAGCAACTTCGTATGGGACGTTCATCTTATCAAGTGCATTTTTCAATGCTTCAGTTGCCTTTGCCCATGTTGCTTCATCACCCATGTGGTCTTCAGGCATTGTACTCAATGTGGCTCGGTATGAAAAGCCAAAAACGCCGTACAATTCGTTGATGAACCTAACTATATTCGATACTTCATCAACCATCTGGTCTTCTCTACAGAATATGTGCGCATCATCTTGGGTAAATGTCCTTACTCTCAGAAGGCCATGTAAGACTCCACCACGTTCGTATCTGTGTACTCTACCAAATTCGAACAACCTCATTGGTAGTTCTCTGTAGGAGACCGGCTTGTTTTTGTATATCAATATGTGCCCTGGACAGTTCATTGGTTTAACTGCGTAGGTTACATCTTCTTTTTCTGTGAAATACATGTTGTTTTTGTAATGGTCCCAATGTCCACTCTGTCTCCACAATTTTTCATGCATGATGAGTGGTGTACCAACTTCCGTATAACCATATTTTTTGTGCAATTCTCTTGACAAAGTCATGAGTTGATTCAACACTGTCATACCGTATGGTAAGAAAATCGGCATGCCTGCAGCTACATCGGTGTTTATGAAAAATAATTCTAATTGTGGACCGAGCTTTCTATGATCTCTCTTTTTTGCCTCTTCTATCATCTTTAAGTATTCATCGAGTTCTTCCTTCTTAGCAAAGGCAGTACCGTATATCCTTTGCAGCATAGGATTTTTTTCGTTACCTCGCCAATAGGCACCGGAAACTGAGAGAAGCTTGAAGTACTTCACTTTGCCTGTACTGGGTAAGTGTGGGCCACGGCAAAGATCAACGAAATCACCTTGCTTGTAGAAGCTCACTTTTTCATCTGGTATATTTTCGATGAGTTCGACTTTGTAAATCTGTCCTCTTTGTTTCATGAATTCGATGGCTTCTTCTTTCTTCATTTCAAATCTTTCGATCTTGTGGTCCTCCTTTATGATATTCTTCATTTCTTCTTCTATTTTGGGTAAATCTTCTTCTGCTATCTTGATATCTTGTATATCAAAGTCATAGTAGAATCCATTTTCTATCGTAGGCCCAATGCCAAGTTTTACCTTGTCTGCACCGTATACTCTTATCACAGCCTGCGCCATTATGTGTGACATTGTATGCCTGTATATATCAACAGCTTCTGGATCAGTGAGTTTGATGATTTTCAACTCACAATCGAAATCTATGGGTCTCTCAAGGTCCCATAGCTGATTGTTAACGACTGCTCCTACAGCGTTTCTGTACAATCCTTCTGATATCTCTTTTGCGATCTGTCCAGGTGTGACTGCACTATCGTATTCTTTGACGTTCCCATCCGGTAATTTGACTTTCATGTTCTTAGACACCTCCGAATTCGAGTTTTTTATATATGTATATGAATAATAAAGTATCAATTATAAAACCGTACAGCAATGACAGTGGATTGTCATAATAAAATGGTACAAGAAAAATGATCATTTGAACCAATGAAGCACTCCAACCATAATAGAAATTATCTCTGTACAATTCTATCACAATTATTGCAAAGGTAATAATAATCCAAAGTATGTTTATCTGCCTCAATGCAAAACTTTGATACAACAGCGAAAATAAGATAAGCCTTGCAATCTTTATTTTCTTATCATCGGTTGATACTGATTCGAGAAAGAAATATAATGGAGTAAGGCAGTAGTATTCTCTGAACACGTTATCTACAAATATGGAGCTAATCGATGTTACCCAAACGGCAAAGGGCATTCAGCATCACCTTTGACCGTTCATAGTCCTATTTCGTTTGCTATCTGCTTCATTGCCTCAAGCGCGAGCGCGTAGAACTCTTCAAGAGACAAACCTATGGATTCACAAGATTGCATTTGTTCTCTGTTGGCACCTCTTGCAAATCCTTTTTCCTTGAATCTCTTCTTGAGAAATTCTACATCGACAGCATCGAGTTTCTTCTCTGATTTTATAAGGGCAGCCGCAACGATGAACCCGCTTGTTGGATCTACCGCATATAATGCCTTTTCCATTCTCGTTTCTGGTGTCTTTTTTTCGCAATGTGCCAATATTGCATTCTTTATGTCATCACTCACACTATTTCCTAACATTTCAACACTCTTTATCCCGTGCATTTCAGGATTGTCTTTCGTGTATTCGTAATCTAAATCGTGCAACAAACCCGCGAGTCCCCAAACTTCTTCATCTTCACCAAAATGGCGAGCCAATCTTCTCATTATTGCCTCACAAGCCAAACAATGATTAACCAAATTTCTATTCGAGATGTGTTTTTTTACAAGGTCTAAAGCTTCTTCCCTCGTCAAGATGAGCACCTCCCTAAAATAATGACTTTCTTACTTATTTAGTATATCACAAAAATATGCTATAATAAATACAGAACTTTTGGAGGTGATTTAATGTTCATAGATTTTCATACGCACACAACTGCCTCGGATGGGACTTACAAACCGGAAGACCTTGTAAAGAAGGCAAAATCAGCTGGTATCGAGATAATCGCCATCACGGATCACGACACTGTTAGCGGATTCAATGAAATCAACAATGAATTTGACGATGACCCTTCAATATGTGTTGTAAAGGGTGTTGAAATAAGTGCGGAATATCCAACCGACAGTCTTCATATCTTGGGTTACGATTTTAAGGATTTCGAAACTGTTGGCCATGTCTTGAATGAACTAATTGATTACAGAAATAGACGCAACGACATGATTTTACAGAAGATGAACGACATAGGATTTGCTGCAAGTATGGAAGAATTGAAGAAGATAGCTAAAGGCAAGGCGGTTGGTAGGCCGCATTTTGCAAGGCTCATGGTAGAAAAAGGGTATGTGAAGAGCATAGATGAAGCTTTTCAGAAATATCTGAAAGATGGAGCACCCCTGTTTGTTGAAAAAAAGAGGTTGAAGCCAGAAGAAGCAATAGAATTGATCAAGAATGCAGGTGGAATTGCAATAATGGCTCATCCATTCAATATAGTGGATGGTTTACCACTCTTGCCACAAGGTAGTCCTGAATCGCTCGAAGGATACATCGCAAAGCTTGTAGAGTTGGGACTCGATGGTGTAGAGGCGTTCTATTCGACGCACACGATGAGTCAAACAGATGAATTATTGAGAATAGCTAAGAAGTACAATCTGCTCACAAGTGCTGGTAGTGATTTCCATGGGGAGAATAGACCTTCCGTGAGGATCGGTATGAATACCCCTTACAAGTATCTGAAGAAATTCTTGAGTAGATTGAGTTGAACTAGAAACGAATTTTCATACCTTTGAGGTGTAAATGATGAAATCTAAGGATACTTCAAAAGATGTTAGAGAGATTAGTGACAGGCTTGAGAAGCAAGAGGTCAAGGAATATAGAATAGATAGATCAAGTACCATTGTGGATAAATCACTGATGGATACAAGCTTCCTCGACGAATTGGATGAAGAGCAGAAGGTTGCAGTAGTTGAGCCTGAAGGGAAGATCGTTGTCATCGCTGGGCCAGGTAGTGGAAAGACAAGAGTAATTACTTACAAGATTGCCTATCTGTTGATGACAGGTGTCAGGGCGTCCGAGATGCTATTGGTAACATTCACACGTGCTGCTGCAAGGCAGATGATCGAACGTGCCCAAAAGGCGACAAGGGCAGAACTCAACGACATGCTTGCGGGTACATTTCACCACGTGTGTAACATACTCCTTAGAAAATATGGAAGTGCCGTGGGATTGAAACCGAATTTTACCATTTTGGATGAGAGTGATGCAAAAGATTTGATGAAGATTGTACGCGCACGATTTGTTACATCCAAACAGATGAACAAGGCACTGCCTACAAACACCGAGCTTCACAACTTGTATTCTTACATGGTGAATACATTCTCCAGCCCCTACGAAGTTGTATTGAAAAGGGCAAAGAGATGGATTAACGTTATTGACGTGATAGAACGCATATTTCAGGAATACGCATTGGAAAAGGAGAAGCAGAACGTTGTTGATTACGATGATTTACTCATCAAGATGCTTCAACTACTCGAAAATTACCCGGATGTGAGAGAGGCTATATCTTCAAGATTCAAGTGGGTATTGGTGGATGAATTTCAAGACACGAATATCGTACAGTTGAAAATTGTACAGCTCTTATCGCAAGTGCACGGTAACGTTTTTGTCGTTGCCGATGATGCGCAGAGCATCTATTCTTTCAGAGGTGCAAGGTTTGAGAATGTAAAGGAGATAATGAAAGATGCCAAGGTTTTCAAGATCCAAACAAATTATAGGAGCACAGATAGGATAGTTGATCTTGTGAACAGTGTGATACCGCGAAGTTCCGTACCCAAGAAATTGCGGGCAGTCAGAGCAAGCTCTCAAAAACCTGTTGTGGTAAATACTTACGACCATTTCGATGAAGCAAGTTTTGTTGCTCAGCAGATAATAACTCATGTAAATGAAGGAATAGATTATTCAGATATCGCAGTGATATACAGGGCGCATTCCCACTCTCTTGAATTGCAAGTGGAACTGGCTAAAAAGAATATACCGTTTCGGATATTATCTGGCATAAAGTTCTCTGAATCAGCTCACGCAAAGGACGTGATGGCCTTCCTTAAACTAATGGTCAATCCATTTGAATCGATTTCGTGGACCAGGCTTCTGAAGTTACTCGACAATATCGGTGACGTTACTGCAGAGAAGATCACGAACGAAATATTGAATAGTGAATCTCCAATCGATGCTTTTTTGGCTATGAATGTAAAGAGTAACAATGCAATGCAGATTAAAGAGATCATGGATTATTGTAGAGGAAAACCACCAGCTCAACAGATAGAGAGATTTTACGAGAATTTTTACAAAAATTACTTAGAATTTGAATATCCCGATTTCAGAGATAGAGAAGAAGACATCGAAAGATTAACAGAAATGGCAAAATTCTACGACTCTACTCAAGACTTTCTAAATGATTTACTCATTTCAGAAGATGTCGGTAGAGAAGTGGAAAATGAGAGTAAGGTAACGTTGACAACTGTGCACCAAGCAAAGGGATTGGAATGGAAAGTAGTCTTTGTAATAGGCGTTAATCCCGGTGATTTCCCGCACTTTTTAGCTGTTAAAGACGATACTTTAGACGAAGAAGAACGGCTCTTTTACGTTGCCATAACTCGTGCAAAGGATTATCTTTACATATCGCATTCTGTTCTCTCGAGAAGTGATCATCGTGGATTCAACGAGGTTGACCGTGATTTCATAGAAGATATACCACCACAGTTGGTAGAGTTTTGGAGAGTTAGGTAGCGAACAGAGAAAGGATAACTGCATCATGATAGAATGGCATGTAGGTACCAGTGGTTTCTCGTTCGACGATTGGATAGGCACTGTCTATCCAACGGATATAAAGAAAGAAGAGATGTTTACATATTACTGGTACCATTATGGGTTCAATTGCGTTGAGTTGAACTTTACGTTCTATCAAATACCTTCTGAAAAGACGATTGTAAGGTTAGTGAGAAAAGCGCCACAGAATTTCTCGTTTGCGGTTAAGCTACACAGTTCAATTACGCACGATGGTAAATTAGATGAGATAGACAATTTCGTTTCGAAGATGACGATATTGGAAGAAGAACATAGGTTGATAGGGTACCTCGCACAATTTCCGTATTCGTTCAGAATGAATAGTAAGAACATAGACTTTATCTATTCACTTGCAGAACATGTCGGGAAAGAGAAGCTTTACATAGAGTTCAGGCACGCCAGCTGGAGTGATTATTGTAAAGAGACTTGTAGAGATTTCAACTATGTTGCCGTTGATCTGCCAAAGATTGGAGAACTTTTTCCGCTCATTGGAAATGCACATAGGGACGAAAATATATATGTGCGGCTGCATGGCAGAAATCCAGATTGGTTCAAGGCAGATGAAAAGAAGAGGTACGATTACAACTACACGGTTGAAGAACTCAGTGAGATAATCTCTATTCTCGTTCCAGAGAACATCTCAAGAGCCTTTGTTTTCTTCAACAACTGCTATAGAGGCCAAGCACTCAAGAATGCAACAACATTTCGCACCATTATTGGTGGTGAGTAAATTGGTGGACATAGTGCATTCTGATTCTAATGATAAAAAAAATGAACGTAATGCGAACATTGATGGTCAAATAAAGTATGAGGATGAAGAAGTACTAATAAAGTCTCTGAAGCGGGGAGATGAGGAAGCATATCGTTATTTGTATCGTGTATACGGTCCAAAGATAGGTACACTTGTAAAGGGTTATCTTGGTACTGATGATGTTGATGATGTAATTCAAGAAGTATTTATGAGAATATACAGAAGCATTAAAAAGTTCCGTGGTGATTCCAAACTTTCAACTTGGATATACAGAATTTCAATTAATGTATGCAACAATGTGTACAAGAAATTTAAGGGTAAAGAGGTACTCATAGAGCTGAACGATACAAGCGATGATGAAGATTATCGACAGCAATTTTCCACGGACGAGGATATAGAAAAAGAGGTAACTGATGAAATACTATACGATAAAGTGAGAGGAATAATCGATAAATTCAACCCGGAAGATAGAGCGATATTATTCATGAAAGAGATCGATGGTATGACGTATGAAGAGATAGGGAAGGTACTTGACAAGCCCGAAGGGACTGTAAAAAGTAGGCTACATTACATCAAAGACAAGTTGAAGAAGGCTATAGAGGAGGCTCTTCCAAATGAATGAACCACAGGCAGACAAGATTTACAACAAGGTTATAAAGATTGCTTCAGTTCAGATGAATTACAAACCTGGACCTATCATGGAGGAAAAAGTGATCAAGATGATACGCAGAAAGAAACTTGCTAGCATCATGTACAAAGTCGGTTTTTTCAGCGTCATAGTCTTGACCGTGTTGTTGATAGGTTCTGAGAGACTGGGAATTATAAACCTAAGCTCGAATCTTTCAGCAAAGGGAAGCATTGACAACACTCCTCAGATAATTTCAGATGATACGGAGACATCGAATGGAATGGCTTTGTCAAACTCTACAAACGATGAAGACCCGGTGTTCAAGATGATGAAGTACGTTTCCATTGCGAGCGATGGTAATTGGTTGACGAGCTGGTAACTGGTAAAAATAGAAAATGAAAAATAGAAAATAATAGAAATACACTTCCTTTCGTTTAGGTGGTAGAGATGAAAAATGCGAATTTGAGTCGTTCAAAATCACTAAAGTTCCTATGGCTTTTGGTATCATTCTTCTACTTAGCGGGGATTCAAACACTTGCGTTTTCTGATGGATATTACGTGAGAATGGTCTACGAAACAACTAAAAACGAAACTTTCATGCGTTCTGAGGAAGTTTACGAATCTGGTGACACAAAAATAGTAACGGTTTCAATTCCCGAGAGTTTTACATGGGTCAAAGTTAAGAATCAATGGTATATAGGTGATGGAACAACTTTGTATAGGACGTACCCAATCAAAGATTTGCTTGATATCGCTACAGAATACGTAAAAGCCAATCATTTGGATATATCGAAAGATGGTACTTACAAGTTCTCTACGGAGACTTTTACACTTGAAATTTCTACGATAAGTGGAGAAATTGTACGGATAGTAAGAAAAGTCGGTGACGTAGTTACAACAATGTACATAAACAAATTCTCCAAACAGTTCGATATTAAGAGCATCTTATCTCGATACAATCTAGTTAATAAAATGACCATTCCAGAAGAGTTCTTCAAAGTGTTTAGTCTTTTTCTCTGGATGAATGTTACCGAAAAAGAAGGCATGATAAAGTGTTCAGGATACGATATGGAAGGTAAGGCCTTGGAACTTGAGATCAACAAATCAAGTGGTGATTTGAAAGTGAATGGTTATTATCTAAAAATCGTTAAAGCCTCGGAAAAAACACTGAAGGAGATAAAGAATGTGTTGCGTAATAATTGATGGATATGTAGATGAACCAGCCGTTTTGGGAGTCCCTCCATACGTTAGTACGTACGTGAGGTATGTAGCAGGTGCATTCTTTTTGAAAGGTTACGATGTAAGATACTATACGATAGATCAAGTGCGTGCCGATAATTTATGGCACGCTTTTTCTGATTATGATGTGGTGGTTGTAATCGGTGGTCTCACAGTACCCGGTAATTACATTGGTGGTGTTCCAATTACACCCGTCGAAGTTCAAAGAATATTTGCAGCTTGCACGAAATCGTACAGAATCATAGTAGGTGCCATAGGGAAGGCTTTCTCGAATAAGGGAGGCACATTTGCAAGAGAAAGTTCGCCTGTAGAACTTGAGTTCGACGAATACATCGAGAATATATCGGAATGGTTTGATAAAGAATCGTACACAGAAAGCGTGAGAAAGATTTCCATTGCAGGCGCCGAAATTGTCAAGCAACATCCAAGGTATCCTAACATAATCTGTGAGATAGAAGTCTCGCTGGGATGTGAGCGGAGGACTTTTTGCACATTCTGCACAGAACCTATCTTGCATCCTAAATTCTTTTCCAGGCCGGTGAGAGATGTTGTAGATGAAATAGAGACGCTGTACAGAGCTGGAGTAAGTGCCTTTAGATTAGGTAGAAGTGCAAACATACTTGCATATGGGAGTGATTTCAACAACTACAAGATCAACCCAATTGCAATCGAGGAACTCTACTCCGAAGTGAGAAAAAGATGTCCAAGACTAAAAGTACTCCATACAGACAATGCTAATCCTGCCTACATTGCAAACAATTTGGAACAATCGATGAGGAGCATTGAAACAATTGTGCGTTACAATACATCCGGTGATATCTTTTCATTCGGAGTCGAGAGCTTTGATCCGTCTGTCAGAAAGAAGAACAACATAGATGGGACAGTCGAAGACATTGATTTGGCAGTAAAGATAGTAAACGAGATAGGCCGTGTAAGAGATGCAGATGGTGTACCAAAACTACTTCCCGGAATAAACCTTATCTTTGGACTTTTCGGAGAGACAAAAAGGACATTCGAATTGAATTACAAGAAGTTACTACAGTATCTTGAAAATGATTTTCTGATTAGAAGAATAAACTTGCGTCAAATAATGGTATTTCCAGGTACGCCACTCTACTACTTAGCACAAAGAAAGTCTATAAAGACTGACAAAAGGTTATTTGAGCATTACAAATATCTGATAAGGAACAATGTTGACAACCCTATGTTGAAAAAGGTCTTTCCTTCAGGAACAATTGTGCGTAACGTCATTCCAGAAAAAAGAGAAGGGAAAGTCACTTTTGGAAGGCCTCTCGGTACGTATCCTATACTCATAGGTATACCTACTGCCTTTGATGATCCAACAGATGTTGTCATAGTTAGTCATGGCCAACGTTCTCTAACGGGTGTGAGGCTTACCGAGCTTTCCAATTTGACTTTGGAGGAACTATCGAGTGTGCCTGGGATAGGAAATAAGAGTGCTATAAGGATTAAGAATGGGGATTATTCAACGATTAGCAGTGAAACGATGGATTTTTTGAGAAAATATTTTTCTAATGTAAAAAAATGATAATATGCTGCTATAATTGTAGATGTGAATGAAGGATAATATGTAGATAGGGGGGAATATTATGAGAAGATTGTTTGTCTCTATTTTGTGTATTGCGCTCTCATTGAGTCTATTTGCAGCCTACAAAGATGTAGATGAATCTCATTGGGCATATGAAGCTATAAGTACGCTGGGTGAACTTCAAATTATAACTGGCTTTCCCGATGGTACGTATAGGGGAAATGAAGTTATAACGAGGTATCAAGTCGCAGTATTGATGTATAGACTATATTCCGTGCTCAACGACAGGTTAGAAGAACTCAAATCAAAATTGAATGTCGTTGATGTGCAGATGAATTCACAAGTCAACGAAATGGTGATAAATCAAGCGACACAAACGAATTTGGAAACAACAGATTTTGAAAAGCAATTAGCTGATCTGAAGATGACGCTGAATACACTCTCCGATAATGTGAAAAAACTATCCCAAGATTTTTCAACCCTCTCCAACACAACAAGTGAACTCTCCACCGACCTCGTGGATAGCAAAAATAAATACAATGACCTAAAAAAGATGGTTGATGACATCTATGCAAAATACAGTGCTATCTACACAAGACTGGCTGATCTTGAAAATCGTCTAAACTCTTTAACAACATATATTAACGACACCAGCAAGAAGATCGACTCAGTTGGAAAGAGCCTGTCAGACAAGATGACTACTTTGGAAGAGAACATAGCTCAACTAAAGACTGCGCTTGCACAGGTTGAAGAAGAATTAAAGGCTACGAGTGAGAGTACCAATGTTCAACAAAGTGCGGTAATGAATTACGATAGCTATGCCAGCGATATAGCTGACCTAAAGGCAAAGATCGATTACCTAACAAAGCAGCAGAGTGATTACAAGTCTATCCAATCGGACTTAGAGAACATTAAAGAAGAAGTGTTAAGAACAAGTGAGCAGATCAATGAATTGAAATCTTCTCAACCAAGCGTAGTGGCTAACAATGTCACGCAGGTCCTACCAGAAGAACAGATAACCAGTATACTTGCAGATATTGAGTTTTTGAAGAAGGAATTGATAGACTTAAGAAATATAGCTCAAACAAATAGCACGGGAATTGTCGCAGAAATCGATCGAATATCGAATGTTGAACGGAAATACGACGATTTGGCAAATAAGATAGCAATTATTTCGTCAACCGATATCGAAATACAAAACGAATTGAATAGCATAAAACAAGAGATAGAGAATATTAAAAGGACTAGTGACGAGGTATCAAACGATGCATTAAGCACTACGGACTTGGATACGCTATTCGAATCTTTGAAATCAAGAGTACTTTCATCAGCTGAGATAAAAGCCCTTGTAGCTTCGGTTGATCAGATTAGCAAACTTGAAGCGAATGTAGAGAGTGTCAAACAAAAAATTAGCCTAATCGAGAATAATGTACAGAATCTTACATTAAAGACAGATGAAAAAGTATCCAAGGAAGAACTTGGGAAGATAATAACGGAGGTAGAAAACTTAAAGGAAGTATTGTCTGAATTAAGTGCTATCTCAATTAATAGTGAATCTATCGAGAACATTTCAAAAGCGATCGAGTCGAAGAATCAGAACTTGGATAAACTATCGAACGATATTCTGAGTGTGACGAATAAAGTTAATGACTTGGCAATTAAGATAAGTGAGATCTCAGACAGGATATCACAACTATCTCAGAGTACGAGTCAAGGTCTCCAGCAGGTAGACATGGAAAGTTTGAAGAACAGAGTGAAGAACTTGGAAGCCGATGTTCAAAATAAGGTTTCGGTTGCTCAACTGAATTCAGTCAATCAGAATATTCAGAAGGTATTATCGATGGTCTTAGACTTGGAAGAACGTGTAAAATCGATTCAACAATCTTCTCAGATGTCTCAATCACAAGCCTCTACTACGATGCTAGACGTCTCGCAGTATGTTTCTAAGGACCAACTAAACGATTTGTCCACCGAGGTATCAACGTTGAAAGAAGATTTATCAAAACTTAGCTCACGCATGGATGAATTATCAAGTTTAACTAAAGTTTCATCTGTAACCTCAATGACTCAAGTAGATGAATTCTTGCAGAAGAGTACAGAGATAGAAGAGAAATTAGCAGACTTGAACAAGAGATATGATCAGTTGTCACAAGATGTAAGTTCAAAGGTAGGCATGACTGAACTGCAAGAGAAATTTACAAGCATTTGGAACGAAATGAATGGTATCAAGAAAACGTTAAGCGATGTAGATATCAATTTTGAAAATCTGAATGAAAAGATACAATCACTCGAGAAAAATGTGAATACTTTGAGTGAGAAACTCGACGATATTGCTGTAAACACGGTAAGTGCTGAACAGTTTCAACATTCTTCAAACGCACTAAATCTATCAATCGAAGAATTGCAAAACCAACAAGATAAATTTGAAATGCGTCTACAAGAAATGGAAGACCGATTAACCAATCTTGAACTTGAAAGTACGAAATTTTTGGACTTTTCAAAGGATTTCGAAAACAACCTTTCAAACATGGTCACGCTTTCGCAGTTTAACGATGCCTTAGGGGCATTGGATGACAAATTTTCTGGACAACTATCGGAGCAAGCTAAGGAATACGAAAAGAAACTTTCAGAAATGGACGAAAGACTCACGGCAAAGAACGTATTAATCGAAGGTAAAATAGATGAATTGACAAATACCTTGGATGCAAAAGTAAATCAGCTTTCAGAAAGAGATACTCAACTTGAAGAATCTATCATGCAGTTGACGGAGAAACAAAGTGGTGTTCAAGAGATTACTGAAGAACTCCAGAAGTCATATACATTAACCTTTGATCGAGTTTCAACTCTTGAACTGGAACTTGCAAATGAGAAGGGGAGAACAGATGCGCTGATTAATACCACATCAGAATTGTCCCAAAAGCAAGACAATCTACAAAAGAGCATAGAAGACATCCAAAAGTCGAGTGTGGTTACTTTGGAAGAAGCTTCCAAGACATCCGATAGAATCTCAAAACTTGAATTAGAGCTCCAAAACGAAAAACAAAAAACACTGATATTGACAATATTGCTAATCGGATTTTCCTTGGGAACGTGGATCATGTTAAGTATCAATTAGTCAACCACAGATTTTGTAAGATTTGTGAGAATGAAAAGGAGTTGAGGGATGCTCTTTTACTCATTTTTAACTGTCAATTTCAGAAATACATTCTTGTTTTTTATGAACATCATTCTTCCAGTTGTCTTTCTTTTATTGTTTGGAGCAGTCTTTGGTAAACAGCAGTCCCAGATTGGTGTAACCTTTTATTCAGATAGGGAATTATCCGAGGTCAACAGTAACTGGAAAAGGCTCGATACGTTGCCGACTTTAGAAGAGATAAAAGCAATGGACAGTGATGTTGTGATAGTTGCAAACGATGGAAAGATGGATGTCTATCTTCTTTCCACGTTTTCTTCTGTGGACAGCGAGGTTACGATGTTTAGGCTGAAGTATGCATCTGTTCGCAACGAAAAACCGATAATAAATGTTGTGGAGCATGAGATAAAATTTAGTCGTCAACTTTCAGATTTGGAGTACATAATGATCGGTGTCATTGCCATCTCGTTGTTGTCCGTCGGTATGAACGCTGGTGTAATGTTGTTTTCAGAATATGCACAGTATGGCCTTTTCAAAAGGTTCACACTCACCAATGTCAATAGACTCTATTTGCTGATCAGTGCAACTGGTGCACAGATAATAACGGGAATTATTTCATCATTTTTGGTTATCGTTATCTCCTGGCTTGTTTTCAAAGTTAATCTTTTCATATCCCCACAATTCATTGCTGCGTACATATTCGTTGTCCTTGCTTCTATAATGATTAGCCTTGGTTTAGGTGTCGTCCTTAGCCTCATTTTCAAAAAGTCTGCTTCGTCCATCGCTCAGATTCTCTACACCATTTTCATGTTCTTTTCCGGTGTGTACTTTCCAATCACATTTCTACCCAAACCTTTGCAGATCATATCATACTTTACACCACCGAGGTACATGCACATGCTCTTTCAAAAGGTGTATGGCATAGATACTGTCAGTAATCAAGGTTTTTGGATCATCTGTACGACGTTTATAATCTTAGGTATTGCGTTAGGCAGCTATGCAATTGGAAAGTTCTTGAAACCTGCATAGGTAAATCAAAAACGCAAGTAGGTGATGATTTGTGAACAAGAATGGACAAAATGGAAATGTAACTGTGCTTCAAGTAAATAATCTCAAAAAATACTATCCTTCGATCAAGGCAGTGGATGATATTTCGTTTGATGTAAGTGCAGGTGAGATTGTCTCTATACTTGGACCAAATGGTGCTGGAAAGACCACAACGATAGAGATCATCGAAGGGCTTCGAACAAAAGATGGCGGAGAAATATCTTACTTTGGAAAGTTCAGAGAGGTAAATGATGAAGTTAAGAATAGAGTAGGAGTATGTTTCCAAGAGAATTCGTTCTTTGAAGATTTGACAGTCTCCGAGACTATAAAACTTTACAAATCTCTGTATGCAAAGAGTTTGGATACAAAAGAATTGATAGAGGTCTTCGAACTTGGAGAAAAAGTCAAGACGCGTATAAGGCATTTGTCAGGTGGTCAAAAGCAACGTTTGGCAGTGGCATTGGCCTTTGTTAACGACCCGGATTTGGTCTTCTTGGATGAACCTACAGTGGGGTTAGACCCGCATGCAAGAAGAAATCTGTGGGAAATCATATTGAAGTTCAAATCTCGTGGTAAAGGAATCGTGCTGACCACTCACTACATGGATGAAGCACAACAGTTATCAGACAGAGTTTACATTATGGACCATGGAAATATCATAGCAAGAGGCTCTCCACAAGAGTTAATAAATTCATCGGGGCTGGAATCGGTTATAGAGTTTCCCGAGGAGTACTCAGCGCTATTCGGAGATGCCATTGTTGCCGGAGAATACGCTTATCTTCACACGCGTGATGCAGTCTCGGCAATCAGAGAACTCTTGGAAAACAACGTTACAAACTTTGTCGTAAGACATCCTACTTTGGAAGATGTGTTTCTAAAACTCACCGGTAAGAAGATCGATTAGTAAAAGAGGCAAGAAAGCATGAAAAGATTTCTTATCCTATTTAAGAGTCTTTTCAAAGAGCTCTTCTTAACATCTAAAGATTCTGTATTTTGGCTCACCATTTTTCCAACTATCTTGTTTTTGATATTAACGTCCATATTTGGCAATATGGAAAGGAATGTGCAGTTTCGAGTAAAAATTTTGGGAAAAAGTGAGATGCTAGAAAACATCTTAAACAAAGTGGAACAAATGAATGTTGAATTTATTCCAGACTACTCGCAAGAAACGCTCAATGCATTGAAAGTAAGATTGGAAAGAGACAACATAGACGTAATTCTTGTCTTGCCAAATGATTTTGACAAAAGCTATTCCACTTCATTGTTGCTCAAAGAAACATCCTTATTCAGGCAAATACCTGTGGAATTGTATGATGTACGTCTAAGGCAGTCTTCTGCTATTGCTAGCGATGTAATGAAAGGCATATTTGGTTCTATGGATGTTTCAGAAAATGTCAAGTACGAAGTGCACAATCCATTGGGAGAACAATATGATTACAACAACTTCATCTATCCTGGAATTGTTGGAATGATGATTATGTCAGTCTTTCTGTGTGCGTTCATGAGTTATTTGATTTACTTTCGGCGCAAGAAAATACTTAGAAAAATATCTACTACGCCCATAAGTATGATTACTGTTTACCTAACAACGGCTGCCGTGAATTTGATCGCTCTCATCATAGGATTGTGTGGCTTAAGTGTAGTTGCATATTTTCTTGGTGTTGACGTAATCACATATCTACCTTCGATGATTGTTCATACTCTTATTGCATGTAGTGTTTTAACTATGATAACTTTGGTTGTCATGACATTTTCAAGTAATCCATCGGGGTTATTCGCCTTTCAACAGATATTTTTGCAAATTCAGATGTTTGCTGGAGGTTTCTATTTCCCACTGAAAGTGCTTACTCCTTTCATAAGGAAATTTGCGAATTTCTTGCCCCTAACTTATACAGTTGATGGTATTAGGTCTGCAAAGGGGTTGAACAGCCTAGATACCAATTATTACATTGTTCCATTGATTTATCTTGCCTTGAGTACGTTGATAGTTTCATTACGTTCGAAAAAACTCACAATCTTGCAGTGAAAAAATAGAAATCTACAAACCCTAACTCACAATGGAAAATTGTGGTGAAGGAGTGTGCCATGAAAAACTGTTTTATTTTATTCGTCAGTCTTTTTAAGCAACTTTTCCTGAGATCTAAAGAATCCGTATTCTGGCTTGCCATTTTTCCTGTGGTACTCTTTTTGATCTTGACTTCCATATTTGGCAATATGGATGAAAATGTACATTTTCGAGTGAAAATATTGGGACAGAGCAGTACTCTGAAAGAAGTATTAAGCAACGTTGAGCAGATGGACGTTGAATTCATCTCAGACTATTCGCAAGAAACCATCGATGCATTGAAAAAGAATATAGAAGAGGATAAATTGGATGTACTCGTAATTTTACCAGAGAACTTCGACAGGAGTTATTCAAGTGCATTGCTACTTAGAAAGACGTTGCTATCTCGTCAAGTACCAGTAGAATTGTATTATGCCCCTATAAAACAATCTTCTGCTATCGCTTGCGATGTAGTAGAGGGTATATTCAATTCAATGGGCGTTGTAGAAAACGTTGAGTATGAAGTACACGACTTATCACGAGAGCAGTACGATTACAACAATTTCATATATCCCGGTGTTGTTGGAATGGCGATTATGTCGACTTTTCTATTCGGTTTCATGAATGACCTCATATACTTTCGACGTAAGGGAACACTCAAGAAATTATCGATGACACCTACAAAAATCATCACTGTCTATGTAACTGTGGCTATCGTAAATGTGATTATCATGATCGTGTCACTGATAGTTTTAAGTCTCGTTGCCTCTCTTCTCAAAGTTGATGTACTTTCGTACTTGCCTTCCACCATAGTGCATACTTTGTTGTCATGTGTGGTTTTGACGATGCTAACCTTGGCCATCATGACCTTTTCAAATAATCCAACAGGTCTAGTTATTTTTCAGCAAATCTTTTTCCAACTACAGATGTTTGTTGGAGGATTCTATTTCCCATTGAAGACAGTTAGCCCTTTCATAACAAAATTGGCAAGTTTCTTGCCATTGACCTACACAGTCGATGGTATGAGAGCTGCAGAAGGGCTGAACAGTCTTGATTTCAATCATTTCATGGTTCCACTGATTTATCTTGCAATAAGCACATCGATCGTTTTGCTACGTTCAAAGAAATTGGGAGTTTCAGACTAGATATGAAGGATTTAGGATTTTGATAGCGTAACTGCGAGGTATGCGTCATGAAGAAATGGTATTATTTGTTCCTGTTTCTTATTCCTGTCGTAGTTTTGTTATTTGTTTTCCTCTCAAATATATCTGGTATATCTGGTGGTCATATCGAGGCTTTTTTTACTATAGATGGTTCACTAGTTGATGAAGTTACACAGTTTATCGATTCATCTCAACATTTCTTGTACATCTCCGCGCTTGATGTTTCCCATCCTGTTATTTTGGAAGCACTATCAAACGCACTCGATAGGGGTGTCGATGTAAGGGTACTCACAGAGAATGCAGTTGTTGAAATTCCGTCAAAAATGGATATCTCAAAAGGGCTGCACCATGTGAAGTTCATGGCAAATGAAAGTGGTGTAGTTTTTGGTTCAGCAAATTTCAGTGAGAGTGGACTGGAAACGGGGTTGAACGATATCGTTTTTCTCCCAATCACCTATTCGGAAAGGTTCAAGGATTTTTTTCTTAGTGCTTGGGATTATGGCAAGATTACACCGGTTGATGGCTTTTTGGTCTCTCCTATAGACAATGTTGAAGAATCTGTAGTAAAATTGATATTGAAAGCCGATAAAAGAATTTATGTATGTATTTACGCACTAACCGATGCAAATTTGGTTGCAGCGCTGAAATTCAAGGAAAGTAAGGGTACGGATGTGCGCATTCTTACCGACAAGTGGTTTAAGAGTAGTCCTCTGTACAAGATAAGTACAAGGAATATAAGGGTAGTGGAATCAAGGATGTTACATCACAAGTTCATTTTGGTGGACAACACACTCATCACAGGGTCGACGAACTATACAGAAAGTGGATTCCACAAAAATGTAGAGATGATTTACATAACAAAGGATAAGGGAATTGTTAGAGAATACGAAAGGGTGTTCTCAGAGATAGAAAGTTCAATATTTTGACGTCTGGAACGAATTTTGAGGTGCAATGATGCATAACATAGAGACGAAGATAGTTAAGATTGAAGATCTATACAACGATTCAATTGACCTACCATGTGAGATTTTGAAAAATGGCGGTCTTGTTGCATTTCCAACAGAGACCGTGTATGGTCTTGGGGCACTTGCAACACTTCCAGATGCAGTAAAGAAGATATTTCAAGTTAAAGGTAGGCCAGGCGATAACCCTTTGATCGTTCATATTGATTCTGCTGACAAGATTCGAGAAGTTGCATATGTAGATGATAGGTATTTAGAGATAATTGAAAAGATAACACCAGGTCCCATAACGTTTGTTTTACGGAAAAGGGAAAATATTCCGTATGAAGTAACGGCAGGATTGGAAACGGTCGGTGTGAGAATTCCAGCACATCCAGTCGCTCAACGGCTATCAAGGTGTGCAGGCCCCATTGCGGCACCGAGTGCGAATCTTTCAGGCAAACCAAGTCCGACAGATGCAGCTACGGTAATCGAAGATTTAAGATACCGAATAGAGTGTATAATAGATGCAGGGGAGAGTGCGTTTGGCATAGAGTCGACGATCGTAGATTTGACTAGAACTGTGCCACTTGTATTGAGACCTGGACCGATAACGATGGAAGAACTTAGCACCATTTTTGGTGCCGTTGAGTACTACCAGCCAAGACAAGACGAAAAGCCTTTAGCACCTGGGATGAAGTACCGCCATTATGCACCTGAGAAAAGATTGCAGATGGTAGAACCGAGTGAACTTGCAAATTTCATCGATAAAGATGTCTTGATCCTGTGTAGCAAAGAAACAAAGGAAAGTTTTCTCAAAAACGTTGATAATGTGTATGTCTTAGGGGAGTTTGAAAGGCCATACACAATAGCACAGAATCTTTACAGAAGTCTCCGCTATCTGGATAAGAGTAAATATGAAGAGGGAGTAATTGAAAAATTCCCAGAATATGGTATATTCTTTTCGATAATGAATAGAATTAAAAAAGCAATTTCGAAGGGGTGATAAAATGTACGAGATTCGTGGTGATGAAGACAAGCAAATATGGCGTTCAACGACGATACTTGCGGTAAGAAGAGATGGTAAAGTAGTTATAGCTGGAGATGGGCAAGTAACGTATGGTGAGACAGTTATGAAGGGCAATGCGCGAAAGGTCAGAAAAGTTGGCGATGGGCAAGTGCTGACTGGATTTGCCGGTTCTGTTGCAGATGCTATGACATTACTCGATAGGTTCGAAAATAAATATCGTGCATGGAATGGAAATCTGATGAAGGCCGCCGTCGAATTGGCAAAAGATTGGAGAATGGATCGCGCCTTAAGAAAACTTGAAGCAATGCTCATCGTAGCAGATAAAGAGAATTTGTTAGTCCTCTCTGGCACAGGAGAAGTTGTCCAACCAGATGAGGATATAGCTGCGATTGGTTCGGGCGGTCCATATGCTTTAGCGGCAGCGCGTGCATTACTTAGAAACACAGACTTCGATGCAAGAAAGATAGCAGAAGAATCGATGAAGATTGCAAGTGAGATTTGCATATACACAAATGGAAATATAATAATCGAGGAGTTATGATGTAACTTTCCAAAATAGAAACTTGAGGCGATATATGGTTGTAGGATACGGGAATGTGATTATAAAGCTCTTTGGGATTTCGTCGTTGAAAGAAAAGAGAAGTTTGGTCAAGAGATTGATCAATGAACTTAGGAAGAGATTTGAAATATCGGTTATAGAATCTGGAAATCAAGATTCCAAAGAATACATGACTATAGGTATCGCTTTTGCTACTATCAATGAGAATGATTGCGAGTCGAAGATGGACAGTATAGAGCAATATCTAAGTGCTTTTTATACTGTCGAAGATTTTCAATACGACTTCCACCATTTCTGATTGACAGGCAGATAAACAGGAGTATTTTAAAGTATTTTATAGATGGCGGAGGCTATGTAAAGATGCAACTTAATTATGAAAATATCATAAATGAACTTCAACGATTTGTTGATTTGCTTGTCTCGCAAGATAGAAAGCCACACGTTTTCGGCGTTGTAGATTTTTGCAAGCGTTTAGCGAAGAGATACTCGCTCGATGAGAATAAATTGACGATTATGGCATTGGTACATGATTTATTCAGAGATCTTCCAGGAGACAAACTATTCAAAATTGCACATTGTTATGAACTTTCCATATCTGAGCTTGGCGTAAAAAGGCCGATACTGATACATGGATTGGTAGCATCAGAGTACCTCAAGAGGAGATTTGGTATAGATGACGAAGATATGTTAACTGGGATAGCTTACCATACATCCGGATATCCAAACTTTGGTCCACTTGGCAAAGCACTTGTGCTAGCAGATTCTCTTGAGCTTACAAGGGTGTATGACAGAATTAATCAACTCAGAGAGATTGCATTTTATGATCTCAACGTTGCATATGTAGAAATCATCAGAAACAAGATCAATTACGCTGTGAATCACAATCTGTATTTGTTACCGGAAACTGTGGAGACTTGGAATAAACTTATGGAAGGAGATAGAACATGAAAGCGAGCCGTTCTCGTATTGGAAAGAAAAGGAAGGAAGAAAGGAATATTGTCAAACCTATTGTCATCATAACTATCATTTTGCTTGCTGTTGCTGCGATGTTTTTGGGGTCGCGGATATTCGTCGTTAGAAATTCTGAGGAATTCTCCGCTGATAAGGTCTCTCTTTATTATTTCTACGTAGAAAATCCTGTATCAAACGATGCATCAGTTACATCACAAAGCAATGGTGTCAATTATAGCGGTGATGGGAAGATTATCATAGTGAATGGGGAAGGCAGAAGTGTTGAACTCATAAACATACCTGCAACAACATTCATCTATTCAAAGAATCTTGACGTATCTACTTCAAATCCTAGAGACTTTTCTATTCTTTTCGCAGAATTGATAGGGATGAAACCCGATTTCACGTACTTCATTCCGCAAAGAAGTGAGTTCTTCAAAAAAGTTGGGGTTAATAACATCGATGACTTTGTTACAGTTTATGGCAAAAGAGGTCTGAAACTCACAGATTATTTTGTCTTAGGCTCGCAAGTATCTTCTCTAAGGCCTGAGTCAAATATCACCGATTCATCACTTGCAAGACTTTATTATGCATTAGGAACGTATAGTTTGCGAAAGCATGATTTGCCTACATTAACAAAGGCTCCTTTGAAAATCACCGTAGGAAATAAGATATATTTTAGATCTTACGTTGATGAAGAGAAGTTGGGAAATTTGATGAAGGAGCTCGGAAATTGAAGATGACGCGTACACTGCAATGTATGGGGAGGGATTAAGTGTGAAAAGGACATTTCTTGTTTTTGCTTTGCTTTTTGTAATATCTACAGCCTTTTCTTTTGAGCTGAACGCTGGAGTTTCATATTCCTTTTCAAACAAACTATTCTATAGCTTTGAATTCAACACTTTTGCCATTACACAGAATTCACCAAACACAACGAGTGGATTATGCGCAACGTTTATCTCAGATTTTTCTCAGCTGTACTTGGCCATGGTGGGTGGAACCGCAAAGTACGACATGAAGCTGAGTATTGGAACAGTCTCGCTTTACGGCACATCTGGAATGATCGTACCGGTAGATAATTTCGGCTTTGAGAAGATAACAAGCATTGTAAGGGTTGGCGCAAAGTATTATTTTCAGAATATCGTATTCAGTACCGGCATATTTTCGTTTTATCTCATAGATAACACAAAATATGAAGGAATAGATGTTTCAGTTGGATATACTTTTTGATGTTTGAGAATGTTTGAGTATGCTTGAGTATGCCTATGCCTGTTTCATTTGAATTTTCTTGAGAAAACAGGTATATTCTTCTTGTGAAAAACAAAATTGTTTAGTATTTCAATATGATCATGGGGAGGTATGAAAATGGCAGTAAATATGAAAGGTCGCTCACTCTTATCACTTATGGATAACACACCTGAAGAAATAAGATATCTTCTTGACATCGCAAAACAGGTGAAGGCAGAAAGTAGAGCAGGTATCAGACACCAAAGATTTGTTGGTAAGACTTTGGCACTAATTTTTGAGAAGAGGTCTACGAGAACCAGATTGGCATTTGAGACAGCATTTGCAGAAGAGGGCGGCCATCCGGTATTTCTTTCTATCCAAGACATCCAGCTTGGTTCAAAAGAATCGGTTGAAGATACTGCAAGAGTGCTTGGTAGAATGGTTGATGCTATCGAATTCAGAGGATTCAAACAAGAAACTGTCGAAACACTTGCAAAGTACTCTGGTGTTCCAGTTTACAATGGGCTTACTGATCTATTCCACCCAACCCAAGTCCTTGCAGACCTTCAAACAATTGAAGAAGAGTTTGGAACGTTGAAACACATAAAGATGGTATTTATGGGCGATGGTAGAAACAACATGGCAAATTCACTGATGATTGGTGCAGCGAAAATGGGTATGCATTACGTGATTTGTTCACCAACATCACTTAGACCTGAAGCAGGCCTTGTCGAAGAATGCATGAAATTTGCTCAAGAGAGTGGAGCAACGATAGAGTTTACAGATAATCCCGATGAAGCAGTCAAAGGTGCAGATGTCATTTACACGGACGTTTGGGCATCGATGGGTGAGGAAGATAAGGCTGCTGAGAGAAAGAGATTGTTACAACCATATCAAGTCAACGAAGAGCTCATGAGAAAGACAGGAAAACCAGAAACAATATTCATGCATTGTTTACCAGCAATTAAAGGCGAAGAAGTTACGTTTGAAGTGATCGAAGGAAAACAGTCGCGAGTTTGGGATGAAGCAGAGAATAGGAAACACACAATTAAGGCTGTCATGATTGCAACTTTGTTATAAGTTATAATAAAGAATACAAAAAGGCGGTGAGCTCAGCTCACCGCCTTTTGCTTTGCCTGACATCACTATTTCAAATAATCCAATATGTCCATCTCTTCATCGAGTAGTATAACACTGCCAGGAATTATATCTCCATAGCTTTCCAGTGTCTTCCAAAGTTTGTAGAACTGTGGATCTTGAGAATATGCTTGAGAGTATATTTTAGTTGCACTTGCTTCTCCAGTACCCTTTATTTGTTCTGCATCACTCTGTGCTTGCGATTGGATGATTAATGCCTTTTTGTCGGCTTCAGAACGGATTCTCTGCGCCTCTTTTTCCCCTTCTGCTCTGATCAGTGCAGCGATACTCTGACGTTCGGATTTCATTCTCTCAAAGACCGCGTTTCTGTTTTCAATTGGAAGATCCGTCTTCTTGATCCTTACATCCACAATCTCAATACCAAAAGTTTTCACATTGCTAGCCGAAAAGCTCAACACTTCTTTCAAAAAATCTTTTTCTTGAGTGACAATTGTATCCATATCGTATTTTGCCAAACTGTTGCGGAGCCCTGAGTAAACTATGTCATCAAGCCTCGAAAGTGCAAGGCTCTCACTTCGCATAGATTCTATGAATCTCTTTGGATCAGAAATACGCCAGATTATGTATGAATCGATCACGAGAGTTTTCTTGTCACTTGTTATGATTCTTTCAGGCGGAATATCGTATATCGTATACCTCTTATCGAGTTTTGTAACTGTATCCACGAAGGGTGTTTTGAATGCCAATCCCGGTTTTGTGATAACTTTTACGATCTCACCAAACCTTATGACCACTGCGTACTGAGTTTCGTCAACTATTACTATGGAAAAAGACAGAAACAACACAACCAACACTACAGTGGTCGCAATACCAATTATCCGCATTGTCTTATTCATTTCCCATCACCACCAAGTATCTCATCGAGAGATATCAGACTCAGTTTTTGCGAATTGTCAAGCATCATCACTCGCTTGGCCTTCGGTAATACTTCTTGGAGTGTCGATATCTTCAAACGAGTCTCGGTGATTTGTGGAGCCTTTCTGTATTCTTCAAGTAAGGCAAGATACCGTTGAGTCTCTCCGGTTGCCTTAAGTACCTGCTGTTGTGAGTATGACTCTGCTTCAAGCTGTATCTTCAATGCTTGTCCTTCGACCTTCGGTACAAGGTTATTTGCATATTTTGTAGCCTCGTTTATGTACCTTTCTTTGTCTTGCTTCGCGTTGTTGACATCATCGAATGCTGAAACAACCTCACTCGGTGGTACTACTTCTTGCAAGAGTACGTTGACGAGTTTTATGCCTGCATCGTATGTATTCAACAGATTTTGGACGATTGCGAGTACCTCATCTGCAACGTTCTCTCGCTCGCCTGTTAGTATCTCATCTACCGTTCTTTTCGATATTCGATCTCTCAATGCCGATTCGGTGGAAAACCTTACAAGATTACTTGGATCCCTTAATCTAAACGCATATTTTACCGGATCTGAGACTGTGTAAGAAACGACAGCCTCTACGCTGACTATATTCCCATCGACGGTAAGCATGAGTGCTTCGGTGTCTTTTGTCTCGTATTTCTGATCTCCAACCGTTCTAAATCCAATCTCTTCCTTCCTTATGCTTTGTATGTCGACGATGACATGAGATTGAAACGGTATCGGTGCATGGATATGAATTCCTGGCCCTACCGTCGATTTGAATTTTCCAAAGGTCTTTATCAGTGCCATTTCAGATGGATTAACTTGAAATACCCCAGTTCCAATGTAGATAACTAGCAAAACCACAAGTACTATAATCGGAATGAACCATCTTCTCATCGCCTTCTAACGCAACAATCCACCTTTACAAACGAAAAACTGATGAATATATGCGTTCCTCCTTTTAGGATATCTTCATGTTAGACCTTGGAGCATGTTTACATCTGTTCTATGATCTTGTACAGGGTCTTTGCAGCAAGATATGTACCTTCCTTTTCGTACCCTTCAACGCCAAGCATTGTTCTAATTTCTCCAACTCTGACTCCCGTTTCGAACATCTTTTTCATGAAAGATTCTGCTATCTTGTGATGCATTTCCTTTCTTTGCACCGCACCAAACGGGTTTGCAAAATAACTTTGTGTCATCCCTTCTTCAGAAGTAGTACCTTTTGACATCCTCTTTCCAGCAGAGAATACTTCAAGGGCCTCGTTGACATCGTCGAAGAAAACAACTCTCTCTTTATCGTCGGATACTTCCGTATAGTTGTTAGCATAGAAGAAGAAGTCTATCGGTGTTGGTGTCACTATTTCTTTGTAGTTGTTGAATGGTACTATAACTCTTGCGTTTATCTGATCAGGATTCATAAAGATACTTCTATCCATCGTATAGTAGGCATATCCCGGTGGCAAGTCATCCAAACGTACAAACGCACCTGTCTCAGTACCGTAAGCGACAACTCTCCCGTTTACTACGTCCAGTGATCCCATGTCATCAATTAGTATGTCAACGTAAGCAACTTCTTCCAGCCTATTCAATGCGTCGAGTGTCTCACTCTTACCTGCACCACTATCTCCAACGAACATTGCAACAGCAGATTTCCCATTTTTCAAACCTATTCTGGCCATTGAACCATGGATTGGCAACTTCCCTTGGTCTATCCGAATTAAATTGTGTAAGGTAAGCACAGATTTTTTCATGTACCCAAAATAATCATTCTCATCAAATGCCGGTATTACACCTATGTACATTTCATCGTCTTTGAATATAACACCATTTTTCCACTCGGATTTATAATCAGGTATATTAGCTGTTGGTAGCCCAAACAAGAGCACTCCAGAAACTTTTGTGCGCTTTATGTCGCGAATGTCCGCGAATTGGAAAAGATTACCAAGTCCTGCTGCATGGCTAAGATATTCTTTGTGGACATAGATGTACATGAGAAGATCTCCAGCCAATATTGGAACAAGATACCAATCTTTTTCTTTGTTTGGTAAGACCAACTTCGAGAGTACGTTTTCCTTCTCAACGACGGGTAGAACGCCTTTTCTCTTGTTTGAACGTGTGTAGAATATGACCGGTGGGTCAAATATCGCTCCCCAAATCGTTGGTACTCCTGAGAAGTTCACGAGTCTTTGGGTGGGGTGTTCAATATCATCGATCAAAAATGTTACTTGAGCGCCGCTTGGCAATTGGCGTACTATCGTTGAATTATCTGCTGAAATATTCTTCATGATAGTTCTGTAAAGATTTCTAACAAGCGTCTTGAACTCTTCAGAAATCATGGTAGCCGTAAATACTATGCTTGTTCTTCTTGCATTATCAACCGTGTACTTCTCCTTTGTCATGATAAACCTGTGTTTACTTCTCCAAAAAGAATACAACGATTCGACAAACTTGGCCAGTTCTTCTGGGTTTACATAATTTATTATCGTTGTTATCTCTTCTACATTTCTAAGAGTTAGTAGATGGAGATATTCAACGACATGCCTAACATTGTAATCGTCACCAACTTTGAATGCATCAAGCGTTCTCAATACGGGATTATTTTTCTCCTTTAGGAAATCGATAAATTCTTTCAACAGTGCCTCGAAACCTGGGTTACTCAAAATCTCGCTTGAATCCGTGTAAACAATGGATCCATCGATGATCACACTTCTTTCCATGCTGCCATTCCCTCCTTCAACAAAAACGATAATCTTTCTTTATCAATCAGATATAGATAACCAATTAGTGTCTCAAGACCCGTGCTTTCCATGTATTGCCTATCGTTACCGTGCTTTCTTGCTCCCTTACTGTTTATTCCTCTTCTTACCACTTCCTTCTCTTTTTCATTTAGTAGGTTTAAGATATTCGATAAGATTTTACTCTGTCCCTGCCGTGAGACTAACATCGTTGCCACTGAGTGTACCTTCTGGACCTTTGTATCTGCGAGCACGTATAACTTCGCATAGAGATTGAAAACTGCATCACCAAGGTAAGCCAAGGTATCGTTCGACATTTCTTCCGGGTTTACGTTTGGCACAGGAAATATCGATACAACATCATCGAGTACATTCCTGACATCTGACTTTACCTCTGAAGCATATAAGGAGCGTTCTAATGCTTTCTGCTGCAACTATACCATCTCCTAAGCCAATCATACTATTTAAAAAGATATTGACCAATTTGATATCGAAAATTCCAGAATTTACTCTTTAATACTATTTTATCACATGATAGAATAGAATATACACAAAATCTATTTTTTACTCCAAAAATTGAGCTGGGAGGCATTTTCAATGTTTATATCATTTGAAGGTATCGATAAATGTGGAAAGAGCACGCAGGTAGATTTATTTACGAAGTATCTTGAAACGAATGGTATTGATTACATAAAGGTTAGGGAACCTGGTGGTACCGAACTGGGAGAGAGGATCAGGCATATACTGTTGCATCAAGAACACCAAGAAATGTGTGCTAGAAGCGAGCTTTTGTTGTTCCTTGCCTCACGGGCACAACTCGTGGAGAGTGTGATAAAAAGGGCGCTGAGCGAGGGAAAAGTAGTGGTTGCAGATCGTTTTGCACACTCCAGCATTGCTTATCAAGGGTGTGGCAGAGGTCTGGGAGCAGAGACTGTTGAGATGCTGAACAATTTTGCAACGGATATGATCTATCCGGAAATAGTGTTTTTAATTGATATCCCGGCTGAAGTTGTACTCGAACGATTGAAGAATAGTGGTGAAAGTGGCAAAGACAGGATTGAAAAGGAAGAAATTGAGTTTTGGGGAAAGGTCAGAAGTTGTTACTTAAGAATGGCTGAAGAACATGAAGAATTCATACTGATAGATGGTACAAAGGGCATAGAAGAGATGCAAGAAAAGATAAGAAAGGAATTTGAAAAGAGGTATACGAGCGGCAACAACAATCATTAAATCATGGACATGTATTTCTCAATTATATCCGTTATGTACTGAATTATGTTCTCTATCATCCATCCAAAGAGAAATAGTAGTGTCAAAAACACGGCAATTATTCTTGGTGCAAATGTCAGTGTCTGCTCGTGAATTTGGGTTGCTGCCTCAAATATACTAATCAATATTCCAACAACCAAGCTTATCAACAGAGGTGGAGTTATAAGCATCAACAACATTTGAATTCCATCTTTCATGATATCTATGAATACTTCTAATGTCAATTCTACCCCTCCAAATGTTGCATATGTCTGGAATTTCTCCCGTTTTGATTCACTGACTGAAACTCTTTACAAGGCTTACGATCACAGATTCCCAGCCGTTGGCTAGTACAAATATGAGTACCTTAAACGGGAGAGAAACAAGAACTGGTGGAATCATTATCATACCGAGCGATAGTAATATACTTGCCACGACCATATCGATTATTATGAATGGTATGTAGAGTAATATACCCATCTTGAATCCAATTTCTACCTCACCTAATACAAATGCCGACGTCAAGACCGCATCCGAAGCATCGTTTATATTTGTCACGCTTTCGTTCAAAGCGTTGGCTAATACAAAGACATTATCTTCGTTGTGATGCATTGTCAGCTCATTGATCATGAATTTTCTCATGACTTTTGTAGTGTTTGAAAAAAACTCTTGATACGTCGCTTTACCGTCCATGTATGGCTGAAGAGCCGTTGAATTTATTTCATTCCAAGTGGGCTGCATTATGAAAAATGTTAAGACGAGAGCTAAACCGATAAGAACTTGGTTTGGTGGGACTTGCCTTGTCCCCAAGGCATTTCTAACGAACGAAAACACTATTATTATCCTTGTAAATGAGGTAAACAATATCAATATACTTGGAGCGAGCGTTAACACGGTGAGGACAACCAGTATTTCAAGTGTTGCTACGAGGTCTCTAGGTTGTTGAGCTGGGTTGACCTGTATACTTATCCCAGGTAGCGGAGTCTCTTCCTGTGCAAAGAATGGAGAAAGAAGGAAGATTAGGAAGAAGATTACGAGGAACTTTCTCATTTCTTACCACCCACGTATTTATTCAATACCGACTGAAAATCCTCAGGCTTTTCTATCTCGCCTTCATCTATAGTGTCGAGCTTTTGTATCACTTCGGCCTTGTTCGGTCCAATGAGAATCACATAGTATTCCTTCAGTATCCTGACTAAAACCAGTGAGGTGCTTCTGTCTATGTACACTTTACTAATCACTTTAGCAAAACGCCCCCCAACCATGTTAGGGAGCTTTCTTTTCAGAAACCAATATGTGATCAGCAACACTACTATAAACAAAATTAGGCCTATAAAAAACGTTATGAACTGGCTTATATTATACGCACTCCCTTACGTTATCATAGAAACACATGAGAGGTCATTTCAAAGCTTTTTGGACAGCCTCAATTACCCTTCCCGCTTGGAATGGTTTCACAATGAAATCTTTTGCCCCCGCTTGAATTGCTTCTATAACCATTGCTTGCTGGCCCATAGCGCTGCAGACTATGATCGTGGCATTTGGATCTATTTTCCTAATCTCCTTTATTGCATCGATTCCATTCATTTCAGGCATCGTTATATCCATCGTGACAACCTCAGGTTTAAGTTCTTTGTATCTTTCGATAGCTTCCAATCCATTAGCTGCCTCGCCTACAACTTCGTGTCCCCCTTTTGTGAGAATGTCCTTCAACATCATTCTCATAAATGCTGCATCGTCAACTACTAAAACACGCGCCATCTCATGCCACCTCCGAACCCGTGATTTCTTTCATAATTTCTTCTAAGTTTAGATAAACAATCAACCTATTGTTGCTTTTCAACAATCCCTTTGCTTTCTTACCGTAAGTATTCATTTTCCCTAGATTCGTTTCAATTTCATTCGTGTTTGTCCTCAGCACGCCAACAACTTCGTCTACCATCAATCCAAATTCAACATCTTCCACTTTCGTTATTATTATCTTCTTGTAATCGCTTCCAGAAGTATTCGAAAGCAGCGTTGAAAGGCTAATGACTGGAACGATCTTTCCTCTAAGGTTTATAACTCCTTCGATGATCTTTCTTGCCTTTGGAATAGGTGTTATCTCTGTCTTTTCGATAACTATTTCGACATGTTCTACATCTATTGCCATCTCTTGATTTAGTGCTTTAAAAACCAATACTTCAAATTCTTTGACTTCATCCATACACCTCACCCCTTTCACTCAATGATATTCATGACGTCAAGAATCAAAGCTATGCTTCCATCACCAAGCGTAGCACCACCGCTGAAGATTTTGACGTCGCTGAATATCTTACCAAGGGATTTAATCACTATGTCTTCCTGACCAATTAATGTGTCGACTGTAAGACCGTATTTTCTTACACCGGCTTTTACGACAACAACGTTCATTTCTTTTGGTGTTTCCTCATGTTCCATGCCAAACACGCGCCAAAGTTTCACAAGCGGAATTACCTCACCTCTGATGACTATAACTTCCTCATTTTGAACAACCCTAATATCTTTCGAACTTATGTTAAGCGTACTATCTATTATCGATATTGGGATTGCATAAACGTACTTATTTACTTTTATCAATAGTGCTTGAATTATGGCAAGTGTTAGAGGCAATCTAATCGTGACTTTCGTACCCTTTCCTAATTTGCTTTCCAAAGAAACGGTACCATTTAGGGAATCAACAGTACTTTTTACCACGTCCATACCAACGCCGCGACCTGATAATTCACTTACTTCATCCTTTGTTGAAAAACCAGGTAAGAAAACATATTCGAATATTTTTTCATCGGGCATTCCAATCGCCCTTTCTTCGGTTATTAATCCTTTTTCTATGGCTTTTCTCATTATCTTTTCTCTGTTCATTCCTCGTCCATCATCTTCAACTTCTATGACTACGTTGTTACCCTCGTGACGCGCCGATATTTTAACAGTCCCTATGGGAGTCTTACCATTTGATATTCTTTCTTCTTTTGTTTCGATTCCATGATCAATTGCATTTCTGATGAGGTGCACCAGTGGATCCCCAATAACTTCGACGAATGTTCTATCTAATTCTGTTTCCTCACCTTCCATAACGAAGTTGATCTCTTTGTTGAGGGATCTGGAAAGGTCTCTGACCATTCTTGGAAATCTGTTGAAGACGAATTCAATTGGAACCATCCTGACTTTCATTACGACGTTTTGAAGATCAAGCGTAATTCTACTGAGTTGTGCTAAAGACTCATCTACTTCCTTTATGTTATACTTTTTGAGTATATCTGCAATCCTGCTCCTTGCAATAACGAGTTCTCCCATGAGATTCATGAGTGTGTCAAGCTTTTCGATATCTACTCTGACAGTCTGAGTTATCTTGGTTTTCTTTTGTTCTTCGCCTTTTTGCTTCCCATTATCGGTGCTTTGTTCTTCATTCTCATTACTTTCAATCACTCTTTCTTTTTCCTCAATTGGTCGGACGATAACACTTTTGATTTCTGAAATTTTCATTATCTTTTCATATATCTTTTCTTGTGAGACATTCCCAACACACATCAATTCAACCGTTAAGTCAAATTTCTCTGCCTCGATATCTTCAACGGATGGTATAGATTTGATTATATCTACACCTAATTCTTCAAGTGTATGAAAGACCATGTACATCCTCGCAGACTTTAGTTGTGTGCCCTCTTGAAGATTGATCACTACATTGTATGCAGGTATCTTTCTTTTGTTGGCCTCATCGAGGACATCCCTTATTATTTCGCTAGCAAAACTATCGGAACCAACTTGTGGTGTGGCCTCCTTGTTCCTTCTCTCTTCGGACAATTTCTTAAAGTTCCCAAAATTATCATCTTTCTTCTCTGCTTGCTTCTCTGCCGAAATTGCTGATTTACTCTCCACCTTTTCGCCAGCTGCTATTCTTTCAAATATACTAGCCAACGAATTGACGTCATCTGGAATTTCATCCGTTCCGTTATTCACAATGTTCTGTATCATCTTATCGATCATGTCTAGCCCTGCAAAGAGAAAATCTAGTTCGTTACTAGAGATCTTTATCTTGCTACTTCTTGCACCATCTAAGTAACTTTCCATCCTATGGCAAAGTTTCGCAAGTACTTCGAATCCCATAGTCCCTGCCATGCCTTTCAAGGTATGAAGAGCTCGAAAAGCCCTGTTTATCTGTTCCATATCACTTGTATTCTTCTCAAGTTCTAGTAGAGATTCGTTTAGTAATTGTACGTACTCTTTCGATTCATCGATGAACACACTGAGATATTCGTTGAACTCTCCCATTTTATTGCCTCCTTTCAAGAAAGCAAAAGTTTATAATATGTAAAGTATCCGGAACGATAACTCCAAAACAAAAGTTTTGATGAAATGTTGAATCCTGTTGTTGACTTTATTATATCACCAACATCCATAAAAAGTTTGAAGTCGTACGTCGCAATTTTTGAAAAATCATAGTAAATAGGTAAGTCCTTTAACTTTTTTCTCGTCTTTTCGTAAGAATCGTACTTTGACTTATCAACGTTCCCAATAATCAGTCGATTTGAGGATTTGTAGACATAAAGTTGTGTATTACCATTTATCATTGTCCATTCTTGCTTCTGAGAGTCATATTTTGCGCCAAGCTTTGAGAGGTTACTCTCCAATTCTTTACCAGTAAAATTATCTAATATGAACAAGATGTCTCCACTTTCCAAACGCCCAATTGTATACAGATAACTCGATGATTTTGAAGCATAACTCACAAAGTCAACTAAACGCCCTACATCAGGCGTAAAACCTTGTAACCATTCTTTGATTGAATTGGCAACAGCTTCTGTATTTGTTGTAGGCATTGCCAAGTAATAATTCCACGCTATCTGGAGATTGCCAATGTTGTCTGTTATTTTCTTCGTTGTTTCCTGCTTTTTATTCTTTTGTTCTACTGTTAGATTCAACGAACCTGCTGAGACTGTGGAATGGAAAAGCAAGTATTCCGCATCTGAATCATCTATGTTCACGCCACCGGGTAATTTGAACTTCAAAGTATTCGGTTTTGCATAACCACTTATCCAAAATGTTCCTGCCTTTAGCCTGTCAAATTCTCTTACGCTTTTGTCCAATTGCATTTCAGGTGTTGAGAACGTCTTAATCGCAAGTTCCAATGCTTGTTTACTCCCCGCAACCACAAAATACTTACTCACACTTCCACAGTACAGTGAATCTCCTAGTAGAGAAGTATTACCACCAAGATCCTTATAACTTACAGAAAGCAGAAAAGCCAAAGCTCTTGGAAGTTGATTTGTGTACTTTGTTTCAAACGCGAGGAAAGTATGTGTAGCAATGTTCTTTATGAACTCAAAGTAATAATTCAAATCGAACGACATGAGATCTGAAACATTCATTTCCACACCCTTTGAAGCAAATATTATGTCTTTTGACAGCGCATCCTCAACGACTTCCGGGTCTATCCCTGTTCTATATTTCATGTCTTCTAATGTTCTGATAAAAGAATCTTCAAATCCCAAGCCTTTTCTGTTCAATGCGAAAGAGAAAAATGGGACTTTATTGATTTCTGTGTACCAGTCGGCACTCTTCGATATTCTTAGCACAAAATCATAGTCTTTGTGCACGAAATCAAAAATCTCAGAAGAACCAAAAATCAGCACTTCTGAAAGTATCATAAGTAAAGTTATTGAAAGCATCGTTGCAATTCTTCTCATCGAAATCTGTGGCGTAAATACCCCAACCATACACGTTGGAGAGAAAACACCACTTCACCTCCTCTTTCCTTACAGCCATGCAACTTCAAGAAAGGATTTCCCAAGCAATATTTACGATATCGATTATATCACTTAATTCTACTTTTCTGAAGGCACCTAATGAGATATTTCTGGAAACAACTGCAAAGAACTCTATGTTTCCATCCGAGCCGAGTATCTTGGAATACGTTAGATATTCTACTACAAACTTTTTCTCTTGAAAAGCTTTTAGAACTTTATCTATAGCTTGCATGTGAAGTGACTTATCTCTTACGATGCCTTTGTGTACCTTTCCAACTTCAAATTGTGGTTTTATCAAACATATAACCTTGCTTGTCGGCTTTAGTATATTTTCAATTGCTTCGAGTATTTTCGTAACCGATATGAATGAAACATCTATCGTTACTATATCTGGCAGTTCTTGAAAATCACTTTGTACGAGTTCTTTTACATTCTTTTCTACGGGAATAACTCTTTGGTCTTCGAGTAAACTTGGGTGTAACTGCTTTGTGTTCACGTCAACCGCATATACCTTCTTGGCTCCATTTTGGAGAAGAAAATCTACAAAACCTCCAGTTGAACTTCCTATATCGCATGCTACTTTTCCAAGTACATCGATTGGATATTCATCTATGAGGGATTCAAGTTTGTATCCGGCCCTACTCACATACTTCAACTTATCGACAAGCTTTATTTTAACATCTTCTTTCACTCTCTTTGATGGTTTTGTGCATACATTTCCATCTACAACTACGTAACCATTTAATATCATCTGTTGCGCCCTGTTCCTTGAGTCTGCAAGCTTCATATTTACTAAGAACTGGTCTAATCTGACAGTCCCATTATCCATGTTCCCACATCCGTTATCACGTACATCTTCGAGCCTCTGACAAATAAATGAACTATTTTCTCGCCTAAGAAAGTCCCTGAACGAAAGAAACCAAATGCATTTCTGTTTACTTTAGTAATGGAAGGATACAAAACCACATTATCGATGATTGATGTATGATTATTTAATAGTTCAGTCTTGATTTCTTGCTTCTCAAGAGAAATTCTTTGAGTACTATCGATGTTTACTTTGTAATTTCCGGATGTAGTTTGAATTACTATCTGTCCTTGCTGAGTTGAAAGCGATACTATACCTTCCAATTGTTCAAAATATAGTACCCTGCGAGTCTTCAGATTAATTACGTAAAAACCATTCGTTACGTCGACCAAGTACAGCCTGTCATCATCTATTATATAATCAATTGGTGCATTCGCTGCTTTAAATTTCCATGTCAAAGTGGTATCTGACAAGTTACCGTCGGCATATAATACATATTTATCCCAGATAAATATTATCGGCGATGCGTTGTAAACAATTTTCTTGGTTAGCATGTTGATAACCTCGTAATTTGTTATTACATAATTTCCAAATGTGCCGAATGGTATTTTACTGAGTTCGGCCATTGCATCCTTTTCATACAACTTGCCGTCAAAAGTCATATATGCGTTTAGAAATTCTATATTGCCGTTCAAGATTAACAAAGGTACGCCAAAACCCGTAGAAATTATCAACGTATTTGTTGGTGGGCTAAATACCAGCGTTCTTAGGATATGAGTACGCTCATTGAGAGTATTAGTCGAGGGTTCCAAAATGTTTTCAACCATTCTTTCAATGTTCTCGCTATTGATATCACGTGATGCTATAGAATAGTCTTTACCATTACAAGATAATGTCAAGTGGTCTTCTGCACAAAATACTCTCAAAACAGTTGAAAGATCAACTGGCGTATCTGAAATTTCTGACATTGCTGAAGATGTTGCACTTTCTGTGGTTTGTTTTGTAATATCTTCGGCGGATAAATTGCTTGGAAAGTAACCAAGCTTTGCAACACTCCTGTTGATCACAAATTGTAACTCCTCAGGCACATTTTCAAAAAATATATGCAAAAGCGGCATTTCATTCCATTCTTCGATGGTGTCAAGAACTTGTCTGTTTACCAAATCATCCGGTAATTCAATACCTGCAAAAGAAAGTGCTAAAACAGTACTTTGTATAAGAACAAGCCATGCGCAGGTGCCAAGCCAGCTGACTTTGAACGATCTCTTGATTCTAACACCTCCCTAATCATATCTGGTGGCCACGTACCGTTTCCGACCCTTACTAAATTTGCAACGATATCTCTTACCATGCCACGCAAAAAAGAAATTCCCTCAACTCTTATTATGATCAATTCTTTTCTCAATTCAACTATCCTTATGTTACTTATCGTTCTAACAGTTTTTGTATCTTCGTCGCTCTTCTTGCTGAAGGCAGTGAAATCGTGTTCACCGATCAGGAAGGAAGCTCCCTCACGCATTCTATCTATATCCAGTCCGTAAGGGAACCACCATGAATACTTGCGCAAGAATAGATTTTTTGATTTAGAATAGTTTATGAAGTAGTGGTATATCCTCTTCTTGGCATCGTATCTTGGATTGAAATCATCTGATGTGGTCCATGCTTTCTTGACGTACACGTCACCGGGTAGATTTGCATTTAGAGCATTTTTGATGTCTATCTCAGTTAGTCTGTCTATCGGGCAATCAAATGACGCTACTTGACCATTTGCATGTACCCCTGTGTCTGTTCTACCGGCAGCAAATGTCTTGACTTGTATCTTGAATATCCGTTCGAGTGCTTTCTCCAACTCGCCTTGAACAGTTCTGCCAGTTGATTGAGATTGATAACCAAGGAAATCTGTACCATCGTAAGAAAACTCTATAGCTACCCTTTTCATATACTTATAACCCTTCCACCACCAGATTTTTTCGCAGTTATCAATGCCGTCTGAGCTTTGTCAAGTACTTCTTCCAAGTTAGACGCATCAGTAGGATATTTCACGATTCCGGCGCTTATACTGATATTTTCGAATTTTTGCTTTATTTCGGAAATCACTTTCTCGGATACCAATATACCATCAGATTTACTCTTACTCCATATTAAAATCAGAAATTCATCACCGATCTGTGAGAATATACCCAAGTTCTTTATCTCAGAGCTAATTGTGCTTTTTAACTCTCTAATGATTTCATCACCGTATTCGAATCCATGTTTGAAGTTTATTGCTTTAAATTGGTCAATATCTAAATAAGCCAAGACAAAAGAAGTCCCAGTTTCAATATTCTTCGACAATTCATCCATGAATTTCGACAACGACTGTTCTCTTCTGTAATTTGTACTAAAGAATGAAGTATACTTGCTTTCAGAGAGTACCTCGCTGATCTGCCAGGCAAAGAACTTAGACATCTCGATTTCTCGTTTCGTTGGCCTAAACATATTCTTTGGCTTATCAAAACTTATGTATCCAATCATTCTTCCACCTTGATTGATTGGTACTAAGAACAAATCATCCGGATCCCATGCATTCTCTGAATCGATTTTCGTGTAATCTGAAGGCTTGTACGTGTAAACCTCATCCAAATCAACACTACCCTTAGGAATAAAGTACACTCCACCTACATCAAATCGCTGTTGCATGAGTAACAGTGTTTCCTTCAAGCTTGGCTTCTTCTCTTTTAATCTTTCGAATGCTTCATCACTTATTCCATGACTTGCAATTCTTAACACCGTGTTTGCTTTATAATCAAATATATTGAGTAATGCATACTCATATCCGGTGATATTTGCTGCAAGTGCCAACATATCGGACAACACTTTGTCCACGTCCTCCTTCTTACTTTCCAAAATCACCTCAGGTAGTTTCATCAAATTTGCAATCTCTCTTCCCACTTGATCTTTTTCAAGTTTCAGCTCTTGGTGCCAAATTTCAGCCGTTACAGTGTAATATAGCTGGGCCAAGAAACCTGCGTACAATACCGTTACAAAAAGGAGATTCCCTAATTTTATCTCACTAAACATGTATGGAACTGTCAGAATTGCGGAGCTGTAAATGCCTAAGATAAAAATCAGAGAAAATGCCAGCATGTACTTTGAAATCGAATCTCTTGCAAGGAACTTGACAAAAATCTGCGACAAAATTGCGTTTGCAGCAAAATATCCCAGTGCAAAGAAAAAGATGTTTAGATAATCGTTTGGCGAATGCCTATGGAGAAATATACCAACTGAGAATTGCAAGAATTCAAAGCTTATCCTCAGAAGTATACTTTTGATCTTTCGTGTGCTAAACAAAAGGGAGATTATGCTTAGCAATCCAACACTTTCTGGTGATAAGAAGAGCAATAAATATAGTGCTGAAAAAGCTCTCAACGTAAACCTTAGACCGCCAATATGTAGTTCAACAAGTTGTGAGAAGAACAAGAGGACAAACCCAAAAAGCATCAGAATTACATCTGTATTTATTATCAATGGAGAAGAGAGCAGTAAAAACATAAGGCCAACCGCTAAACACGAAAATATAAATAACAATTCTTTATTTGTCAACATACTTCCCCCCAATGTTGTGTTATAGGAATTGTAACATAATTGCGCAAGATTTTAAACTTATCTTTATGTATATTTGGGCAAATATATTCTATCATAAACACGACAAATTATAAAGGGAGGTAATGAGAAGGATGAAAAAACTGAGACAGATCGCTGAAACATTTGGAACACCGGTCTTGGTTATGGATTTAAACGTAGTGGAGAACAACTATAGGCAACTGGTTGAGAACATAAACGATTGTAAAGTATACTATGCAGTGAAGGCTAATTCTCATGTTGAGATCATAAAGCTCCTTAGAGATCTCGGAAGCCATTTCGATGTGGCCTCACGCGGTGAGATAGAAAAATTGCTCTCGTTGGGTATTGAGCCAAACAGGATGAGCTTTGGAAATACAATAAAGAGGATAGAAGACATAAAATTTGCATATGAACAAGGCATTAGAATGTTTGCAGTCGATGCAGAAATGGAAATTGAAAAGATAGCAATGGTAGCACCAAGTTCAAATGTCTACGTGAGACTGAGTACCAATGGCATGGAGGAAGATGCAGATTGGCCACTTACAAGAAAATTTGGAACAAGCGTTAATCATGCCATAGAACTGGTAAAATACGCAAAAATTAATGGTCTCAATCCAATAGGTGTAAGTTTCCATGTCGGTTCTCAGAATTACAACCCGGAAAACTGGAGAACTGCGATTCGAGAAGCCTCCATAGTCTTTGAAGAAGCGAAACAATTTGGAATAACGATGACGATGATCAACACCGGTGGTGGAATGCCGGTCCGTTACAGCAGAAACATACCGGAGATAAAGGATATCGCAAAGGTGATAAACGAAGCAGTTGACGAATATCTTGGAGATAACATCACAGTCATAGTCGAGCCTGGTAGATCTATGGTAGGGAATGCCGGTGTTATGGTTACGAGAGTCATTCTTCGTAGCAAGAAAGGTGACGAAAATTGGGTTTACGTTGATGCAGGTGTCTTCCATGGCCTAACGGAGACAATTCAAAACATCAGATACAGAGTAACCGTTGATGGAAAAGAAGATGAAGAGTTGGAGAAATTCGTACTTGCCGGTCCTACATGTGATAGCATGGATGTCATGTACTATGATATTGATTTGCCGAAATCGACCACTTTAGGCGATATAGTTTATTTCCATGCAACTGGCGCTTACACAACGGAATATGGTACCAATTTCAACGGAATTCCTTCTCCAAAGATAATATTCGAAAATGGCATTCTCTCGGACGAAGAGTTCGAAGCAGTTGAAGTAAGAAGCAATTCTTTGCAGAGTAGTAAATAACAGTATATCTTAGACGAGTAAGTATATAAATAAGTCTATACAAAAGTGCAGAGGTAAAATCACCTCTGCACTTTTATTTTTATGTATCTGCTCATCTGTAATACTTTATTACTTTTTTAGTACTTTGTGCTGCTTACCACCATCGATCTATGCGTTTTCTCCCTATGATCAAGTCCGTTCTGTTTTCTTCGTTTATCCGCATCGCGTGCCTTCCTGAAAGAACTGAGATAACGTTTGTAAACATCGTGGCTGGTGAGACGTATTTCTTACTTGAAACTTTGGCGAATAATGGGATAGTCATGTACCTCAGTACACTTTCTATCAAGAACAATATTTGTAGCCCATATACATGAAATGTGCCTATGTAGAAATCAAAAGAGTTGAAAAATTGTGCTACAAATCCACCTATGATCGAACCTATCGTTCCACCTAAACCACCGAGAGCTGAAAAGACTGCAAAGTACATGGGCGAACTGCTCGATGCAGCTTCCAAAGGAAGTGTTACAAACGCCAAGTTAACTGCTGCCCAACCTACACCGGATAGTATCGCATCCAATATCATTGCCAATATCCAATCTCTTTCATTCATCAATATCCATATGGCAGGAGTTATAGAAACGATCGACATACCTACTATTAGGACACTCTTGTGGCCGAATTCATCCGACAGCCTTCCCCAAAGTGTGTAGAATACCATCGAAAGTAAAGATGCAGCTATTGAGGAATAGCTGATGTAAGTGACTGGCAGCTTTATGTTGTTAAGTTGATGATAGGCAAAAAACGGTGATGCTATCAATATGACGAAGTTCCAAGCAAAATATGCCATGCAGAGTTTCATGAAGTTCTTGTCCTTGGTAACAAGTCTTAAATCGTTTAAGCTACCAGTCGTTTTTGCCCTTTTTTCCTCCAACGGTTTCAGCGACACTACGGAAAAAAGACTTGCTACCATGGCACCAACGATAACGAGCATGTAATTGTATGGCCTTTTCACATTGTCTACGATAAGGGAAAATAAATAAAACGAAACTAACGTTGCAAGTGAGACAAAAAAGTTTCTCAATCCGAGATATTTTCCTCTACGTTCTGGCTTTATTGTATCGGATACTATGCTAAGCCAAATGTTACCCGAAAATGCTGCAAAGATTTGACTTATTGCAAAAACGAGCACGAAGATCTTTGGAGAACGATTTGACGAAAAGAGAAATGGTATCAACAAGATCCAGAGAAATCTTCCGGAATTGAAGAACATCAAAAGGTATTTCCTCTTTGGTATTCTTTCGATCAAAGCTGGTGCAAAAATCTGAAATACCTGAAATGCCATAGGGAAAGATGATGCGATGCCCAACCACACTTCGTTTAATCCAAAATATAGTGCAATCGACGTGAAGATAACAGTCTGCGTTATGACCAAATAAACAGCAGAAAATAGCCCTTCAAATGTTAGAGCCCTTTCATTTTTGTCTCCGTGTCCTTTTGGATTTTGTTTGATATTCTGATTCTCCTTGGAAGAAGTCTTCTCATCATTTGCCGAAACCTTGCTGGCAATATGGTCACTGGTAAAGAGAGGCCCTTCCAATATCTCACTCATCTCACCGTTCTTTTCAGTGTACAGATCATCGTTGGGAAGATCACTATCCGTATTCATCAACCTTTGATCACCCCTATTGGTATGCATTTTGCAATCTTTAGTGATAAACCTAATTCATCTACTATCCTTACAACATTGTCGACATCTTTGTATGCTTCTGGAGCTTCTTCAACGATACCTTTTTTAGACCTTGCCATAATTGTAACACCTTTCTTTTCAAGAGCTTTGAGAACGTGTTCAGATGTCAGTTCTCTCGTTGCTTCTCTTCTACCCAATGTCCTGCCAGCACCGTGTGCGGTAGAACCAAACGTCCACTCTTCAGCCTTCTTGGTGCCTACCAACAAATAAGATGATGTTCCCATGCTACCTGGAATGATCACAGGTTGACCAGTTGACTTGAAGAGATCCGGTAACTTTGGATTATTCGGTCCAAATGCCCTCGTCGCGCCTTTTCTGTGGACAACTAATTTTCTTTTTTTGCCATCGATTTCGTACTCTTCAACTTTTGCTATGTTGTGTGTTATATCGTAGACCAATCTAACGTCCATCCCTACAACATTTTTGAAAATTTTCCTTATCATGTGCGTTATGATCTCCCTATTTGCAAATGCGTAATTTGCTGCACAGTTCATAGCCCTGTAATAAGCCTGTCCAAGTGCACTTTTGAAAGGTGCATTTATCAGTTGTTTGTCCGGAATGGACTTATTGTGCTCTTTGAGTTCGTCTCTCATCTTCCTTATGTAATCCGTCGCAATCTGATGACCAAATCCTCTGCTACCTGTGTGAATTAATATCGTTATGTCGCCCTTTCTCACGCCGAATTGTTTTGCTATCTCTTCATCATAGATTTCATCAACCTCTTGTATTTCGATGAAATGATTTCCGGCACCCAGCGTGCCAAGTTCATCTTTTCCACGCTCTACTGCCTCATCACTCACATCCGCAAAATCGCATTCTGGTATGTATCCGCAGTCTTCTACCCTTTCGAGGTCTTCAACATTACCGTATCCCATCTCGATAATCTGCTTAGTGCCACTGGTTACAACTCGCTTGAAATCTGACTTTGAAAAACGTAGTTCACTTCGTTCACCAACACCTACTGGCACGGTCTCGTAGATCCTCTTTACTATAGTGTCCAACTGTTTTTTAACGAGTGTTCCAACTCCATCCACAACGAGCATTCTAACGCCGCAGTTGATGTCGAAACCGACACCACCAGGACTTATTATTCCATCTTCTACATCGAAAGCAGCAACACCACCTATCGGAAATCCATAGCCCCAATGTATATCAGGCATTGCATACGCCTCTTTTACAATCCCAGGTAACGTTGCAACGTTCTTTATTTGCTCAACGGCATCTTCGTCCAGCGTTTCCCAATCTGAGAGTATCACCGCATCGACTAACATCTTTCCACTCTTTTTTATTCGATACACGTACTTGCCACATTTTTCTACACCACTTGAGGTAGGCATCTTAAAACACCTCCCAATAGAATTGTATCAGATTTTGTAAAAAAATGAACAATTTCACCAATAAACTTCACAGAAATGTACTCACCTCTTTATTAGACTAACTTAGTAGTTATTTTGTTCTATTTTGCCATATTATGCATTCATCTTTGAAATAAACTGATAAAAAAGCCGTCCCTTCGAGGACGGCTATTTCATCTTTGATAGAGCATTTTTATAATTCATCTTGATTTTGTTCTAATTATTCTAACTGTTTCTGTCACCCATTATGCCTTATTGTGCGGATTGTACTTCGATTTCGAATCTTGCAAGAAAGCGTATATCTTCTCAACGTCTGCTTCAATTTTGTACTGTTGTCCTGTGCGCCACTTGATTTCAACTTTACCTTCGTTAAGTGCTTTACCAACTGTTATCCTGAACGGAATACCTATTAGGTCAGCATCGTTGAATTTCATGCCGGGTGATATATTTCGATCATCGAGCAATACTTCCTCACCTTTGCCATTTAGAAATTCGTAAAGTTTCTCTGCAAAATTCATCAGACTTTCGTTGTTACTCACGGGTGTGATGATCGTAGTGAATGGTGCTATCGAAAGGGGCCAGATTATACCCTTCTCATCGTAAAGTTGTTCAACAACTGCACCCATCGTTCGCGAGACTCCCCAACCGTAGCATCCCATTATGAATGGTTTGAGTTGACCATCTTTATCCATGTATTTTGTTCCCATCGCTTGTGAGTACTTCGTCCCTAACTTGAATATATGCCCTAATTCTATACCCCTTTTCATGTTGAGAGGTTTGCCACACACTGGGCATGGATCTCCTTTGGTAGTCACAACGAGATCCGCCCATTCATCTACTCTAAAGTCTCTATCCACATTGACATTGACGAAGTGATAATCTTTCTCCATGCCACCCACGATGAAATTTCTCATTCCTTTTATCATATGATCAGCAATGATCCTTATGCCTTTTGTCCCAACCGGTCCTAAAAACCCAATTGGAACACCGAAATTTTCGAAGATTTCTTCCGGTGTTGCAAACACCAAAGATTGGTCATCCAAGAATGCCTTGAGCTTTTCTTCGTTAAGTTCACGATCTCCAGGTACGAGTGCCATGAAGTAACCATTTCTCCCTTTGTATATAAGCGTCTTTACGATCTTTCTTATCGAAACGTTGAGAAAATCTGCAACATCTTGCGCAGTTTTCACATTTGGTGTGTAGACTCTCTCGATACCTTTCATCTCATCGTCATCGTACTTTATCTCACCTTTGTATGGAACTCTCTCGTCACTACCCGCATAACCACAATCGCAAAAGAGTATATTACTCTCACCGGTATCTGCAAATGCAACGAACTCGTGCGATTCATTTCCACCAATCGTGCCGGAAGATGCCTCGACCATTGCGTATTCCAACCCAACTCGTTCCATTATTCTTGAATAGGCCCTTCTGTGTGCCTGATACGTTTCATCAAGTGACTCCCAGCTATCGTGAAAACTGTAGCCATCCTTCATGATAAACTCCCTTGCACGGAGCACCCCAAATCTAGGCCTTATTTCATCTCTATACTTATTTGCCATTTGATATAACGTTATAGGTAGTTGCCTGTAACTATTGAGTTCATTTTGGACGAGAAAAGTGACAAGTTCTTCATGTGTTGGACCGAGTGTGAAATCCCTACCATGCCTATCTTTCAATTTCATCATCTCGGGACCGTAATCATCCCACCTACCGGACTGTTTCCAAAGCTCAGCTGGTTGAACGATCGGCATCAGAATTTCATTTGCACCTATGTTATCCATCTCTTCTCTAACTATGCGTTCTATCTTGAGCAATACCTTCCTACCAAGTGGCAAATAAGTGTAAACACCTGCAGCAATCTTTCTGATAAATCCAGCCCTTATCAGCAATTCTTGGCTTGGTACATCTGCATCTCCAGGTGCTTCTTTCAACGTGGGTGCGTAAAATTGTGAGTATCTCACATTTCTCCCTCCCGTAACCCAGCTTTTATTGGACTTGTATCTAGTAATTCCAATTTTTCCATTTTTCCCGTTTCAATCGTTCTTAGAGCCTCCATCTAAACTCTCCTTAATGTATTCCAATGCCAAAATGTATCCGAAGGTACCAAATCCGGATATCACGCCATCGCACGATGGAGCAGTGACTGATTTCTCCCTAAAAGACTCCCTTGCCAAGATGTTCGTGAGATGGACTTCCACCTTTGGTACCTTTGCAATCTCGAGTGCATCTCTTATTGCATAGGAATAGTGCGTGTAAGCACCGGGATTGATTATCAGTCCATTATAATTCAGCAATTGTATTCTGTCAATTATGCCACCTTCCGAATTCGATTGGTAAAACTCTACATCGATTCCGTTCCTCAACGCGAACGATTCTATCATCGCCTTCAAATCATCGTACGTTTCCGTACCGTATATGTCAGTAGGCCTCTTACCAAGCATGTTCATGTTCGGCCCATTGATCACTAACACAAGCTTTCCAAACTTTCCAAACTTCCCCATCTCTTCCATCTCTTCCACTTCCTTTCAGTTGCCAAACTTCACGATTCAAACCACGGCGAGCAAATCTTTCAACTCGACTTCTTCAAGTATTACGTCGCCGGGTCCACGTAGGATCGGAATGTGCACTTTTCCGCTCTGCGCAACCTTCTTATCGTTTGCCATGTAGCGTCCCATCTCTTCTCTGTGTATCCTATCGACTCTCTCCACACACATCTTTATGATCCCTTCAGGCAGAAACATTTTCAACGTTTCTTGCATCTCTTCGCAATCCCTTTTGCTCAACCATCCCTTTACTTTGAAATACTCCAACTCTTTGTACAATCCCCAACCGACCGACAGGCCGTGTGGTAATTCTGTAATTGATTCGAACGCATGCCCTAACGTATGTCCCAGATTCAGATAACTTCGGATACTTGTCTCTTTCAAATCTTTCTCGACTATTCTTAATTTCTCTTCTACCGCCGTCTTTATGAATGTCTTCAACGCATATAGATTTCTCTTCAGCAATGCATTTAAATCGTTTAGGAACAATCTGTAAAACTCTCCACCGGATATCAATGCCATCTTGTAACCTTCCACAAGTCCTTCGATGAACGTTTCTTGTGGCAAGGAGATGAGGCATAATGGGTCTATCACCACGTATGCTGGAATGTTTATCGTGCCGACAACGTTCTTGTACTTTGCAAAATCTATTCCATTCTTACCACCGATCGCAGCATCGATGCTTGCAAGGAGCGTTGTAGGATAAAACGTAAAGTTCATCCCGCGTTTATACGTTGAGCTGACGAATCCTGTAAAGTCCGTTACCGTGCCGCCTCCAACACCGATGAGCGTATCATTCCTTGTCACATCGTTCTTTAAAAGGTACTCATAAGCATCGAGCACGTGTGAGATGTCTTTCGCTCTCTCGCCATTCGGTAGTACAAACCTCCTCGTCGGTAGGAATTCACCGTAAAGTTCCACAACCTTCTCGCATGTGAAAACGTACTTATCACTCGGTAATTCCTTCAACCCGCCAAATTCGATGTGCACATCTTGGACCGTAGAGTCTATCTTAGACTCTTTAAACGCTGCCAAATCTTTCAGATTCAACGTGTACAAAATCTTGGCAACCGTTTCCCACTCGCCTAAGTGCGTTGTGTCGAGTGTTTCAAATTCTTCGTACAGGTTCTTACGCATTTCGTATATATCATCCATGCGTGTTCTATCGTTTCCGAGAAGCGGTCTATTTTCGAGTCTAACACGTCTTTTCAACTCGTTGAGTGAGACCTTCAGGTAGATCACCTTTTCTCTCTTTAGTAGCATCCTATTCTCATCACTCAGTACGATGCCACCACCCGTCGATACGACGAAGGAACCATCTCTCTCGATCAATTCCTTCAAAAGCGCACTTTCGAGGCTTCTGAAGTATGCCTCACCGTCTTTTTCGAATATCTCGGAAATTTTCCTACCTTCAGCCTTCTCTATCTCATCATCCATGTCTATTTTATCGATGCATAGGACATCTCCAAGTATACGTGCGACAGTAGTCTTGCCAGAGCCCATCATTCCCACTAAGAAAATCTTCATTCGTCTCTTCCCTTCCTTCTTTAGTTACCAGAGAGTTACCGGAGTTACCAAGTTATGATAGCTATTGTCTACAAGTCCATTTGTGAGTACTTTTCAAAGTACCTTTGCCTTATAAGCTCTATGTTGTCGTTTCCAAAGCCGTCGATGATCTCTTCCATGAGAATTATGGCCAACACACTTTCCGTGAGTACCGTTGCGGCAGGCACGATGACCGAATCTGACCTGATGTACGGTGCCTTGCATCGTTCTTTCGTTTCTAAATCTATCGAATCGAGTGGATTTGCGAGTGTCGATATGGGTTTGAAGTAAGTCGTTACGACGATGTTCTCACCATTCGTTATACCTGCTTCTATGCCGCCTGCGAAGTTCTTTGTCCTTTTTATTCTACCATTTTCGTACGTGAATGGGTCTTGAAATTCAAATCCAGTGCATGAAACATCTTCGTGACCTATATGAACTCCCTTGACTGAAGGAATGGACATGAAATACCTTCCTATCTTTGAATCAACCTTGTTGAACACATTTGAATAACTTCCAAGCCCAGGTTTAACACCCGTAGCAAACGTTTTGGTACTTCCGCCAAGCGTTGTCGCCTCTTTGAATGCAACGTTCTCTATCTCTTCAATCATATCTTCAGAGATATCCTCAAACGGGCAGGCTACTGGTGAGTTGTTCCGTTTTTCGATGTATGCATCGAAATCTTTTTGCAGCTCATCGAAGAGTGCATCATCGGCGCGTACTTTACCGATCGATGCAACGAACCCCACGACACGTACATCGAAGGTAGTGAGAAACTGCTTTGCCACACTTCCGAGCGCCGCCAGTGCGGTAGTCCACCTTGCACTGTTCCTTTCCGTGTATGTATTCAAATCCGTCAATCCATACTTTGCCCAAGCAGAATAATCACCGTGCCCAGGTCTTGGAACGGTCCTTTCTTTTTTCACATCGATTGGGTTGGCTGCTTTATTCCCAATCATCAAAACGAGTGGTGCACCGGTCGTTATACCATTCCAAACACCTGAGACGATATTAACTTCATCGCTTTCTATGTGCATCCTCTCGCCTCGCCCATAGCCCTTCTGACGCCTTCTCAAGTCTGCATCTATCGCTTCTTTGTCTATGGTTAATCCTGCAGGGATACCTTCAATCACCCCCATCATGAAAGGGCCATGCGAGTCACCTACTATCTTGAATTCCATTCTCTCACCTTCTTCTACATGTCTTTTTTCCCTTTTCCACGTTCATGACTCAGCACCGACAATTTGCTCGAAACATTCCGTAAATATCTTCTCCTCGTAGACATCCCAAATTTTCAAGTTCTCCACCGCTTGGTGATACCAAAACGCTTTTCCATCCACGCATGTGATACCGACTTCCTTGGCCATCTCTTGTAGTGGGGTGTAGTTGTACACGACATCGTACACGAGCGATAGATGAGATATATCATCGACGTTCAAATCGAACAACTCACCGAACATGCCTATTGATGTTGCATTTATGAATGTCCTCACGCCTTTAAGAACATCTTTCAAATCCCCGAACGATTCGACGATGATCTCACACTCTTTGGAGAAATCTTCCTTGACTTGCAATGCCTTCTCCACTGTTCTGTTGCACAAGTGGATTTCCTTATGTCCCATTTTGCAGAGTGCATACAGTATCGCCCTGCTTACCCCACCTGCACCAAGTAGCAAGAGGGGACCTTCTACGTTAATGGATGCAAGCGAGTTGTAAAAACCCAACCAATCCGTGTTGTATCCCTTCCGCTGGAATATACAATTGACAGCATGACACTTCGATGCATCCTCGACAGGTGTGACATGTCTCAAAATCTGCCCTTTGAAAGGAACAGTCACGTTGAGTCCATCGTAAGAAGCTATGTAATTGTCGACTTCTTCATCGAACTGCTGGGGCGTTAATACAATATCTTCGTACGTTGCATCTATACCTGCCTTGGCAAAGTAGAGATTAAAAACTCTGTTCGAAAGGCTCATCTTTTCAGGATATTGCAAAAGACCAAATTTCTTCAACCCATCCACCTCGATTCTTGCCATTCTTTATTCAACCATAGAATGAATTCAGTATAGCTGCGAAGTTTGGAAACGAAATGTTGACGCATTCAAAGTCATTGATTTCGATCGGTTCTTGTGCTATAAGGCCTGCTATGGCTAGTGACATTGCTATTCTATGGTCCTTGTAACTCTCGCACGTACAGTTCCCCTTTATTTCCTGTCTACCAACCACATCAAATCCGTCTTGCCTCTCTTCGATTTCCACACCAAGCCTTCTCAATTCAGTGGCAATCGCTCGTATTCTGTCAGTCTCTTTGTATCTCAACTCCTGTGCATCTCGAATACTTGTCTTTCCACTTGCTTGGCTGGCAGCTATAGCAAGTATCGGTATCTCATCGATGAGTAGTGGAATAGTGTCACTCTTGATCTCGATACCTTTCAGCTCACTGCTCCTCACTATCAAATCTCCCACCGGTTCATAGTTAATTATCCTCTCGTTCACAACACTTATGTCGCCACCCATTTCTCTAAGCGCAGTGAGAATGCCGGTCCTCGTCGGATTCAGTCCCACGTCCTTGATGACCAACTTGGAGCCTTTCGTTATCAATCCAGCCACGATGAAAAACGCAGCAGAAGAAATATCCCCAGGCACAAAGATCTCCTTTGCCTCAAGTTTATTGGCGATCCCATGGATTGTCACAGACGTGCCTTCTTCATAAACTTGGGCGCCGAAACATCTCAGCATACGTTCCGTGTGGTCTCTTGATTTTGCGGGTTCTATGACCGTCGTATCACCATCTGCGTACAATCCGGCGAGTAAGATGGCAGATTTAACCTGTGCACTTGCAACTGGTGTTCTGTACGTGACGGGTCTGAGATTTTGATTTCCAATCACCGTGATCGGGGCAAGTGAGCCACCTTGCCGCCCGAAAAATTGTGACCCCATCTTCGATAGTGGTTCAATTACTCTCTTCATTGGTCTCTTTCTCAGTGACTCATCTCCCGTGATCACGGCGTAGAAACTCTGCGCAGCTAAAAGGCCCAAGAGTAAGCGCATCGTTGTACCCGAATTTCTTGCATCGAGCACACTCTCCGGCTCGCTTAATCCGTACAATCCCTTACCTTCGACAATGACTTCATTCTCTTTTCTCTCTATCTCTATACCCATTGCACGCAGAATCTCCATCGTTGCGGACGTATCATCAGAATCGAGAAAATTTCGAATCTGCGTCTTCCCATTTGCAATCGCACCTATCATCAATGCCCTGTGCGAGATCGACTTATCTCCCGGTACAGTTATCTCAGCATCTATACCTTCACATGGTGATATTCTCATGTGCATGGTACTCTCCACCTTCTTTCCTTAGGCTCCCATTTCACAACCTCTCTTTGAAAGATACTATCTTCGTTACACTCTCACTCAACTCCTCGTACCTTTCCGTTTCAATCATACCTTTGAACCATTCTATCTGCGCTTGAAAATGATTTAGTGCGTCCGTTATGTTATCTTTATTCTGTTTGAAGATATCGATCCACACTGCTGGTGTACTGGTTGCAAGCCTTGTCGTATCTCTAAAACCGCTTCCAACCAAGTTCACATATCGTTCATCCTCGCGCGCGTAATCGATCAGAGTTTGTACCAATACATAGGAGATAACTTGTGGCAAGTGACTTGTCACGGAGACTATGCGGTCATGGAGTTCTGCGTCCATTTCAACGGGCAATGCATCCATCTTTACAACAAGCGCCCTAAACTTTTCGAACATCTCATCGCTGCAACTTGATGTCCTTACCAGCACGTAAGTTTTGCCTTTGAACAAATCCCGAATTGCTCCATCAGGTCCAGACTTTTCAGACCCCGCCATCGGGTGGCCACCTATGAAATTGACATCTTTATCTTTCATACACCGATGCAAGGTTTCGAAAGCTTTTATGATCTCACGCTTCGTACTTCCAACATCTGTTACCACAGTGCCCTCTTTAAGGAAAGGCAGTATACGTCCAAGCACATCCTTTGCACCTTCGACAGGTATTGCCAAGACCACTAAGTCACATCCATCGACGTCTTTAAGTTGGCCAATTCTATCGATACCACCGAGCTCAAGTGCTTTGACTACATGCTCGCTGTTGGCATCATATCCTTGTATCTCTCCAATTTCCCCACTGCTTTTCATCGCCAACGCAAGTGAAGTTCCCATCAATCCAGTACCAATTATGAATACATTCTCGAAGAGCATCTCCATCGCACACCTTTCACTGCAGCAATGACTATATTAGACATATTAGACCCAATTGCGCCTAATCAAACCTACGATAATACCTTTTCTTCGACTTGCACCAACTTCCTGACTTGACGCATCAACTCACGAAATTGTTCGAAATTGAGCGACTGATTGCCATCGGAAAGTGCATTCCGAGGATCAGGGTGAACCTCCACTATCAGCCCATCGGCACCTGCGGCGACTGCAGCCTTTGATAGTGGAATTATGTACCTCCAATCGCCAGACGCATGACTCGGGTCCACTATGATCGGTAAGTGGCTGTATCTCTTCACGATGGGAATTGCACTGATGTCCAATGTGTTGCGCGTTTCGTCAGTGAACGTTCTGATACCTCTTTCACACAGTATTACCTGATTGTTTCCTTCGGATATTATGTACTCGGCAGCCATCAATAACTCTCTATAAGTTGCAGATTGACCTCGCTTGAGTAGTACAGGTTTGTCTGTTCTACCAACTTCTTTGAGGAGCGAGAAGTTTTGCATGTTTCTTGTACCAATCTGGAGCACGTCTGCATACTTTGAAACGAGTTCCACCTCCCTAGTATCCATCACTTCAGTTACGATCCTTAGGCCACTTTCTTGTGAGGCTTCTTTCAATATCTCGAGGCCTTCTTCCTTCAATCCTTGGAATGAGTACGGAGACGTTCTTGGCTTATATGCACCACCTCTCAGAAATTTGATTCCCTCTTCCTTTAGAAACTGTGCCGTTTCAAGCACCTGTTGACGTGTTTCAACGGCGCAAGGCCCCGCGATGACGCAGAAATTATCGCCACCGATCCTCGCACCGTTCATGTCGTAAACGGATGGGGAGGGTTTAAACGTCCGACTGGCAAGCTTGAATGGTTGCGTGATCTCGACAACCCTTTCAACGCCTCGAAACGTACCGATGTTGTTCAAAATATACTCTCTATCCCCTTCTCCCACAACGCCTATGATCGTGTGATTCTCACCTCTATCTGGATGTGCCTTGAACCCAACCTCTACGACCTTTTCTATCACTCTTTCGATATCTTCTTGTGTTGCATTTTCCTCCATCACGATGACCATGTGTTCCCACCTCCACTTTTCTTAGAATGGTTTAGAATGATTTTGATTTGACAAAATTTGATGATACGATGGTATAATAAAAAAGGGTGTCTACTAAAAGTAGACACCCTTTTTAGAACCTTTGCTTATGGCTTTACCTTCTTTCTACAACAACGCAAAGGCACCAAAAAGGGTGTCGAGCAATAATAGTAATAATATTCATTTGTGTTGTTAAAAGAGAAAAGGATCATCTTGGAGTTTAGCCTATTTTGCATATCTTCGTACCTCTTTTTTGTCGAATAATTGTGAGTATTTTATCAAAAATTTTTTCCTTTGTCAAATTCATTGGATTTTACAATACTTTGTATAACTTGTGGGAGATATGAGGATGGAAAAAGAGAGTAAGAAAGCTGCAAACGACAACGAAGCAACTGGTAAGAAAAATTACAAAATGGTAGGTATCAGAGGTGCGACTTCTTTGGAGAGCGACGAACCAGCGGAGATAAGAAAAAAGGTCGTAGAGCTGTGGAATGAAATTAACTCACAAAACGATATTGAACGCGTCGTATCGGTGATATTCTCCGTTACACCGGATATTAAAAGTTTCAATCCTGCAACTGCACTACGTGAGGAGCTACTTGCTGAAGACATTCCACTCATGTGCCTTCAAGAAGCGATGTTTGAAAACTCCCCACAAAGAATCATACGCATACTCGTCATTTGCGAGAGTACAACGCAGAATTTTGTGTACATTCACGATGCAAAAAATTTAAGGGGAAAAAAATAGAGGCCATTCAGCCTCCATTTTCCCTTCCCATACTAATCACAATTTGTCCGGTTAATCTCAGTTAATCTCAGTTAATCTCAGTTAATATAGAGTTAATATAATTAATATAATTCGTATTTCGTGCCTTCTGGCGTATCTACAAGCCTAATTTTTGATTCACCGAGCAAGTTCCTCAACTTATCTGCCATTTCGTACTGCTTTTCCTTTCTGAAGTTGTTTCTCATTTCGATGATCCCTCTTATCAGAGTATCGAGCGTTTGCATTTCTTCTGATTCTACCCTTTGCACCTTCTCCGTCTCTCCATCAAAAATGCCTAATATGTTTCCAAAGACTCTCTTGATAAGATGGTACATCTTTAGTGCTCGTTCGTCGTTTCCATCGTCCATCGCCTTATTGAGTTCCCTAACGACGTTGAACAACACAGAGAGTGCCACCGGCGTATTAAAGTCGTCGGATAGTGCTTCTATGAACCGCGTCTGATAATCGTTCATCTCTTCATCGTACTTTGGCACTAACGGATAGTTATACTTTTCAGTGAATCTATACAAAGTAGCATGTACTCTCGCAGCTGCTTTAGAACTATCCTCAAGCGGTGCATCGAAAAACTCCATTGGGGATCTGTAATGTTTGGACAGAAGGAATAGCCTTACACCGTCTTTTCCGAATTTTCTCACAGCCTCACGTACCATGAAAGTATTTCTCAAAGATTTACTCATCTTATCTCCACGCACTATAATCATGCCATTGTGCATCCAATACCGTGCAGGTGGCTTGCCCGTGAGTGCCTCACTCTGTGCGATTTCATCTTCATGGTGCGGGAATATAAGGTCTTCTCCACCACCATGGATATCGAACATATCGCCTAATAGCTTCTGTGACATCACAGAGCACTCAATGTGCCATCCAGGTCTTCCCTTTCCCCAAGGACTATTCCACACAGGTTCTCCAGGTTTTGCGGATTTCCACAGTACGAAATCGAGAGGATCAATCTTTAGTTCATTTACATCGACACGTGCACCTGATCTCAGTTCATCTAACTTTTTCCCGGACAATTTCCCATAGTCGGTCAATTTCCGAACGCTGAAATACACATCACCATTCGGCGTTACGTATGCAAAGTCATTATCTATCATCTTCGCTATAGCATTAACTATATCTTCAACAAAATCAGTCGTCCTTGGATGGAAATTTGCAGTTCTTATGCCGAGCATTTGGGCGTCGTGATAACACTCGGCTATGAACGTATCAGCGACTGTCTTCCAATCTACACCCCACTCGTTTGCTTGATTTATTATCTTGTCATCTATGTCCGTAAAATTTTGGGCCATTACAACCTTGTATCCGACGAATTCTAAGAACCGCCTGAATGCATCAAAGACTACCATTGGTCTTGCGTTGCCGATGTGAATGTAGTTGTACACCGTTGGTCCGCAGACGTACATCTTCACAACATTTGGTTGGCCCGTTTCAAGTGGGACTTTGCTCTTCGTTAACGTATCAGAGATGTATATCACCGCAATCACCTCGTCTGCAATTATCTCCGCAATTATTTACCAAAGTTATCCGCAAAATGCTTTTATTCGTGCTACAACTTCATCTTTTCCCAGTATCTCTATGATATCTATCAATTCAGGGCCCTCAATTCTACCGGTCAGTATCTGCCTTAAAGTCATGTAGAAGTTCTTCCCCTTCAATTTTGCACTTTTCATAACAATTTTGAACGCTGCGTATATGTTTTCCTGATTCCATTCCTCAATCTTATCGAGCTCCAAGCACAGATTGTTGTAAGTTTCAACTGCTTCCGGTGTCTTTTCAGGCATGTTTGTTGGTCTGTGGAAGAAGAAATCCGCCATTTCCGGAAGTTGCGATAGTTCCTCTATTCGATCCTTGAGGGCTATCAATATCTTTCTCAGCTTTTCATCACTTACATCTACATCGATGAATTGCCTTGAGATCCGAACCAGTTCATCGATATCTTTCATCTTTATGTGTTCAGCGTTCATCCACTTTAACTTTTCTGGATTGAATATTGCGGCGTTCTTCACAAGTCTATCTAGTGTAAAGCTCGATATCAACTCATCTTTACTCAATATCTCTTTTCCCTCCGGATGTGACCATCCAAGGAGTGCTAGAAAATTGACCAGTGCTTCTGGAAGGTATCCTCTACTCTTGAACTCCTCAACAGATGTTGCACCGTGCCTCTTACTCAACTTACTGCCATCTGGACCTAATATCATCGATACATGGCCAAAGATCGGTGTAGGCCATCCGAATGCCTCGTACAGAGCAACTTGCTTTACGGTGTTGGAAAGGTGATCATCACCGCGTAGCACATGCGTGATCTTCATTAGTCCATCATCGATAACACAAGCATAATTGTACGTCGGCATACCGTTGCTTCTCAACAGTGCAAAATCTCCGGTGCTACCTGCTTTAAAGACGACATCACCTTTTACCACATCGCTTATAACGTAATCTTTCCTTGGCATTGAAAAATAGATAGCTGGGGTTATACCCTTTTCTTCGTATTCTCTCTTCCTCTCATCAGTGTTGTACGGTTGGAGCATCTCTTTTGTATAGTGCGGTGCTTTACCTTCCGCAAGTAGTTTATCTCTGAGCGTTTCTATTTCCTCTGGATATGCGTAGACTTCATAAGCTTTACCATCTTGCACAAGCCTTTGTGCAAATTCTTTGTACAAGTTGATGCGTTCGCTCTGTCTGTATGGACCGTACGCGCCACCGATATCTGGCCCCTCATCCCAATCCAATCCCAACCATTTCAACGCAGAGATCAGTTGTTCTTCAAAAATCTTCTCGGATCTTTCTATGTCCGTATCTTCTATCCTTAGTATGAATCTACCACCCATCTTTCTTGCAAACAAGTAGTTGAAAAGGGCAGTTCTCGCACCACCTACATGCAGATAACCTGTAGGGCTTGGTGCAAACCTAACTCTAACATCATCCATCGTACTCAGCTCCTTCTTCATATCCAAACTTATCTAAAACTTACCCAAGGTATCTGTGATTTAGAATTTAGTACAGATTCCCTATCGAGTGATGTTCTTTATCTTGGTTGATCTTGGTTGCAGGTTCAATGCACACAATTTTATACACAAATGGGGGGATACCCCCCCAGATTAGTCAATTTCACTTATCGAAAAGTTTGAAAATGAATCATTCATCGAGAGGTTCGAACATATCTTTGCCTATTCCGCAAACTGGACATGTCCAATCATCTGGGAGATCTTCAAACGGTGTGCCAGGGTTGATTCCTGAATCGGGATCTCCTACTTCCGGATCATAAATGTAACCGCAAACTGTGCATCTGTACTTCATATTTCCACCTCCGTTTTCTGTCAGTGATAAGATTATACCACAAATTATCCATTTTTTTCAACGTGGTCTTATGATATCCTTAGTATATACTATAGACTAGTATAGATTAGCTACATTTCAGCAAAAACAGATAGACTATTATAGACTATCAATAGAGGATTAATAAACCATTATGGGAGGAATTGTTAAGCCATGGATGATTTAAAAATACCTTACTTGGGCGTTGAGAGGCCTGTTATAGTTATAGATGACGAACTTTTAACTTTCAAGTACAACGGTGAGAGTTTTCTAGTGCACAGGAGATATTTGGAAGATTTATCGACGTTAGCAGAAAACTGGTTGAGAAGGCAAGCTGCTATATATATTCCAACTAGAGTGAGATTTTTGTCTACAAGAGTAGGAATAACCAAATACAAAAGAATCAGAATTTCCAACGCAAGATCAAGGTGGGGATCTTGCTCATCCAAAGGTACTCTGTCTTTCAACTGGCGACTTATCATGGCACCGGTTGGAGTAATAGATTACGTTATCATACATGAATTGGCACATATAGTTGAGATGAACCACAGTAGAAACTTTTGGAAGGTTGTTGATAAGATAATGCCTGATTACGCAGATAAACGCAAATGGCTAAGGATGTATGGGCACAAGCTAATGATGTTCAATGTAAAAAGTTGATTTATCGATGAACTCACCAAGGAATTCTGCCAGGCCCAGCGTGTTTCTTCAAGATCGACTTTGCCTCTTCAATGACGAATGCATCATCACTGTATACCACCACCCCGCCTTTTGAAAATGGCTTTTTGACCTGTACTTCTCCATCGCTGATATACAAGATCGAATTCAGTAGTATTTGTTTTCTGGTATCCTCACCGCTGTGCACATCTATTGTCCAGTAGAGAGATACGGGTCCACCGCTTAGAAATACGTATCCATCTTCGCCTTCAACTATGAACGTTGCTTTGTACTTCAAGTTTCTAAGTAAATTCGCCTTTCCCTCGTCTTCGACGATTACGGGATATGTAAGCTTTCTCGTAACGAGAGACGAGATCAAATAAGTATCCATCTTTCCTCTGCCATCAAAAATTGGAATGATACCAGCTGCAGTTAAACCTGTTGCAAACTTGTCGTACAGATCAGCTGTGATAAAAGGTGATTTGTTGACTCTGTAAAAATAGTCATCATCGTCTATACTGAGTGTATCGAGCGGTCCCAAAACATAGTAATCGTATCCTTCACTTTTGAGTAGACTCCCCACGTACTTTCCCAAATCTGTTGCCAGTGAAAGGTTCCCCATACTTCCCAGAGTAAGCAGAGAGACATCATCAACAATCTCTTCTAATCTGGTTGTACAGATTTGAATTGTTGAATTTGGAGAGTTAGCAAAGATACTCAGGGAAAAACTTAGCAAGAGCAAAGAGAACGCCATTTTCTTCATTAGATTTACTGACAAAATCGGCCACCTCTTTTAGCCTTGGTACAGCATTTTCTACGGTGATCTTCATTCCAGCCACATCGAACATGAATATATCGTTCTCGTTGTCTCCAAACACGATTGTAGAATTGAGATCAAAGCCCAAGTGATCAGCCAAGAATTTCAAAGCAACTCCCTTGTTCGTACCTTCCGGAATGATGTCTAGGAATATCGAGAAACTCTTGAATGCATTTGCCTTATCGTTGAGTTGAGCCTGCAACACTGGAACAACCGCGTCAAGTACTTGCTGTTCACCAACTGCAAGGAGTTTTATAGGTTCTTTGAGTTTTTTCAAATCATCGACTAGAGTATACGGCACATCTGCGTGTTTTGAATATAGTCTTATCTCGTCATCATCTTTTTCACTGTAGAGAATATCGTCAACATAGCTATGCACATGAATATGTCGCTCTCTGAAAAAGTCTATCACCATGTGTGCAACATCCAGTGGGATAGTCTTTTCGTATATGAACCCTTCATTCGGGACGTACACAACCGCACCGTTGTACGATATTATCGGGAAGGCATTACTCGTTCCAAAAACGTTGTCTATCATCTTCTTGGCAGAAATATGCATTCGACCTGTTGCAAAAACAACTTTGTCGCCTTTTGCGACTATCTTCAAAATTGCATCCCTAGTCTCTGATGGAAATTCATTCTTTGAATTCAATATCGTGCCATCCAAATCAAAGACAAATACTTTCTCTTCGGTCATAAAGCCCCTCCATTTGATAATGTTTTCAATTCTCTCCATTTATGCCACATACTTACAAACTCATCGTTCGTTAGTTGTTCAGGCCTTGCACTTGGGGATATACCATCAAGCATTTCTTCAATCATCGATTTATCAAGACCGATAGCTCTTAAATTGTTGTAGATCGTCTTTCGCTTTTGGCCAAAACACGATGAAACAAAATCCCAATAACTTGAAAGCTCTTCCAAACTCATGAACGGTATCGAAGAATTCTTTTTTATTTTTAGTACGATACTATCGATTTCAGGGTTTGGTACGAAGGCACTTCTCGGAACTATCATCACCTTTTCGAGATCAGCCACGGTCTGAAGAACAACTGAAAGAAAACCCCGGTTTGAACTACCGGGCTTTTCTTGCAACCTTTCTCCGACTTCTTTTTGCATCATCAGGTAAAGTACATTGAAGTTCGTAAAAATCAATCGCTTTATTATAGGTGCGGTTATATAATACGGTATATTTGAAATGCACTTGTACTGGTTGGGCAAGAACGAAAGGTCCACATTAAAAAAATCTTCGAAGATCAAATGAACATTGTTGTATTCAGCCAACCTCTCTTTTAATATCGGCTCCATTCTGTTATCTATCTCAATAGCATAGACTTTAGCTCCAGTCATTGCCAAAGAAAGTGTCAAAGTTCCTGCGCCTGCACCTATCTCTAATATTGTATCATCCTTTTTGATATCGGATGCCTCGACAATTCTATTCGCATATTCCTCACTAGATAAGAAGTTCTGACCTAATGACCTTTTCAGAACTATTCCATACTTTCTTAAATAATCTGATGTTTTCAGTTATTTCTTCACCCTTTCAACTGTAATGCCATTAGAATATTCCATACTCACAATTCCAAGTTTATCCGTAGAAATTGTTATGTCGACTCCTTCGTAACTCAAAACGTACTTTCCATTGGCTGTACGTTTTAACTGTGCATTACCAGATGCCTTTTCTGTCTTTGAAGGATCAAATAATGCCTGCGGAATTAGTATGGTAAAGACAGGACTTGGTGTCTTAAGCATCATTTCAAAATGTGGAATCACGAAGTTGTTATCCAAAATCACCATTGAACTGTTATCAAATGTGAATGTCTTGACTGATGGGTTATTTGGGTCGTCATAGTACATATATACAGTGATTGAAATGCGATTCTGTTTGTTTGTGCCAAGTATCTTTGCAACAACCTCATCACCCGTCACAAACGTTGCTTCGTAAACCTCAAAAAGTCCAGATTTTCCATACGTTGTTCTCGTTTCGACCCTGTATTTTTCACCGTATTCCAATTCACTGACGCTTGTCCAACCATTCTTAGTATTTGCAGTTGTAATCTTACCGAGTTCCATTTGATCAACTCTCACAACGTACTCCATGCCAAAAGTCATCACTGTTGTGATAGTTAACAGCAACCCTATAAGAATGGATAATCTAAAATGTATCTTACTCACAATCATCACCTCCATCCATAGAGTACCACAGGAAGCTTAAAATTTCATTAAAAGATGATAACTCTTGGCATGAATCGAGTAGCATGCATATTAAGATATTAAGTTTTACAAGGCTTCTTCTACAATGCTCCCGTAAAGTGGACCAGCGGTTATTTTCTCAACTCTCACCAACACATTCTTACCTATCAATCCTTCAGAGCCGTTGAAGGAAATTATCTTGTTTCTTATGTCTCTTCCGTAGAACAATCCGTTCTTTGCACGTGACTCTACAATAACTTCTACTTCCTTACCCAAATACTTCTCGTTCAATGATTTATTGATCCTCTTTTGAAGATTGAGCAAGAAAGACATCCTTCTTACCTTCTCCTCGTAAGGTACGTCGTCTGCTAAGTACTTCCAAGCTACCGTTCCTTCTCTAGGTGAATAGATAGCTAAATTCAGCCTTTCAAACTGCATTTCCTCAACGAGTGCTACCGTCTCTTCAAAATCTTCTTCACTTTCACCAGGGAATCCCACTATTATATCACTCGATATTGAGACATCCGGGACTATTTGCCGTATATTTCTGATTAGTTCTATGTATTCTTCTCTCGTATATCTCCTGTTCATAGCCTTCAAAATCTTATTGCTGCCATGTTGAACGGGCAAGTGTATAGATTTTGCAACCTTGTCACTTGTCGCCATCACTTGAGGAATTTCCAGCGAGAAATCGGATGGATACGAAGTCAAAAACCATAGTCGCTCCACGTTTTCTATCTTTGAAGCTTCGAAAAGTAGCTTTGCCAACGATGTACCATCCGCCAAATCTTTTCCGTACGCGTCTACATTCTGTCCCAAGAAGGTAAATTCTTTATATCCCCTATCTGCCAAATTATTTACTTCGGTTAGTACTTCATCTATGACCCTTGATTTTTCCCGACCCCTTGTGTACGGTACGATGCAGTATGTGCAAAATCTGTTGCAGCCATATATTATAGTAACCCAAGCATGGTGCGATGAAGCTCTCGTTTCTACATGTTCATATTCAATCTCATCTAGTGTGTCATCGAGAAATATCTGTTTTCTTCCTTCTTGAGAGTTCCTTACAGCCTCAGGTATTTTGTTAAGTGCGCGCGTACCGATTACAAATGAAACTCCACGCTTGAAGAGGTCTTCTTTCTCCTTTTCAGCGACGCAGCCCATTATACCAATCTTCTTGTGTTTCTTTCTCAATTTTCCTATGTGACTGTATATCTTCTCTTCAGATTTTTTCCTTACAGCGCACGTATTTAGTATCACAACATCCGCTTCATCTTCGGATTGCACAACTTCTAGTCCGTCATTTACAAGAAGTTGCTTTGCTATCTCTGTGTCGTTTTCATTCATTTGACAACCGTACGTAAAGATATGTACCTTCATTCTCTTCCTCCACTTCATTATGTTCTTATGTATTCATACTCTTCCATATTCTTCGAGACAATTATACATAACTTTCGCCCTTTTTCAAGAAAAAAACCCACCGATGGTGGGGATGTTACAACAATAGGGTCGTGAATCTTGTGAATCAAAAAAGTTTTAGAATATGAGGTTCTTATAGCATATTTATAGCATACTTTGAACAAACTCTGCAACTACATTGATTGCCTTTTCGTTGTAGCCACCGCGCGGTATTATTATATCTGCATGCCTTTTACTAGGCTCAACGTAGGCATCATGCATGGGCTTGACTGTGTTCAGGTACTGGTCTATCACAGATTCTATCGACCTTCCACGTTCGAATAAGTCTCTTTGCAATCTTCTGATGAATCTCTCATCGCCTTCTGCATCCACGAATATTTTCAAATCGGCAATAGCTCTCAATTCTTCGTAATACAGTGCAAATATACCTTCTATGAGTAGAATTGGCCTCGGTGATATAGTTATAGTACTTCCACTTCTAGTGTACTGGGCAAAATCATACTCAGGCAGTTCTACATTCTTCCCGCTCAGCAGCGCTTTTACATGCCTTACCATAAGTGTATGTTCTATCATATCCGGATGGTCGTAGTTGTATTTCTTCCTTTCTTCCAACGGTACATGTCCCATGTCCTTATAATAGTTATCCATGGGCAATATCACGCAATTGTCGTTGCCCAATCTCTCGATTATCTTATTCGTCACAGTTGTCTTTCCGGAACCTGTACCACCACCGATAAGAATTATGTACATAGCAAACCTCCGAATTTGATTAAAATATCATTTTGTAATTTTTCTCTTTATGAGGTTTATCGCCGCTTCTAACGATACTCCCCTTTCTACAGCATCTAAAGTATTACCGTACTTGACAGATATGGAAAAATTCTTTGCAAGGCTATTGATCTTCTCTTCAAGTTGCTCAGCCAACCATTTTGAAGCACCCTCACCATACAACGTTATCTCGTTTATTCCGAGAAGCACTGAAGTGTTTCCCAATGTCATTGCCAAGTGTTCGATGACTTCTTTATATAACTCTCTTGCATTCGCTTCATCAGTTTTATGGAGATTCCTAACTACTTTCAGAATTTTCCAATATTCCTCTTCCCTATTTATGAAATCTATGAAGTTCAAATTCTTGTCGTAGAACTTCTTGACGATCACATAATCTGAAGCAACCGTTTCAAGGCAACCTACATTTCCGCAGTAACATTGCTCATTTCCACCTGCATACATGTGACCAAACGGGATGTTTTTGAACTCGTCTCTACTGAAAAGTGCGTGGTATTCGTAATAGCAAGCACCGATACCCGTACCATAGTTTAGCACAAAAACTTTATCTTTTCCAGTCTTTTTAGACTCATACGCGGCTATCGCTTCCACATCTGATATGATTATGTATGGCACACCCAACGATTTGAGACGCAGTGACCTTACTGGGTCATAGTCTCTTAGAGATAGTATTTTTGAATCCACTATCTCATCGTGAATCGTTCCAGAGAAGGCTATTCCTATACTATCGTAGTCGTAGAACTTATCAATACTTTGCTGCAAGACATTGTTGATTCCATCGTTTGATAAATCTTCCTTTTTGACCCGATGCTCAAAACTCTCAAGTTCCTCGCCCTTTGCATTGTAAAGGACAGCCCGTATTTTTTCCCTTCCCACACTTACTGCAAGTATCTTCCAAGCATTCTTCGAAATAGATAAAAATTGAGGAGGCTTCCCCAAAGTGGGGACCTCCTCTTCTATATCTATAAAGTTCTTGAGTTTATCAAGCAAATAAGTCATCGTTGATGGTGTCACGCTAATTATCGCTTCTAAATCCTTCCGACGGATTCTCTTTTCTCTGACTATGTGCAGCAGAATCTTAGTTTCATTTTTCAATCTTAATCCTCCAGTACCTATAAGTCTACAAGTCTACAAAGAATATATCACATAGCACAGTGACATGCAATTATTTTGGAATAGATGTCTTGAAAGAATATAGCCGTGACACTATTACTTATTCTAATGCTAATGCTTATTCAACTACTCAGCCATTTACGACAGAGTTTATGACATCTAAATATCTCTTCAAATTTGCAGTAGACAAATAGGTTGTTCTGACTTTTTCTTTTGCCCTCTTACCCATTTCTTCGAGCATATTCTTGTTTTCAAGTAAATTCGATATAACGTTTGCAAGGTCTTTTACATCACTTCTCAAATATCCATTCACTCCATCGTCTATCTGTATCTTAACACCACCAACTGGTCTTGCAACTACTGGATGTTCCTTCCACATCATCTCACTTATAACTAAGCCGAAGCCTTCACGTGTGGCCGTATGTAGTCCCAATGACGACAATCTTTGAATTGCATTAACCTCGTTATGGCCAACACCTTTAAGGTCAGTCAAGAAGAGTATATCTTTGTCCGTCCCTGCATATCTAAGTACATCCTCAAAGAATATCCAACCTTCTGGATCATCCTTTGCCATGGAAGAAACTATGGCAAGTTGCACGTCGTGTTTCTCCTTGACGATTCTGTAGACATCTATAGCTGATGGAATATCTTTCCACGGATCAAACCTTGCAACAACTGTTATCAAAGGTTTGTTTAAATCTATGTTGTACCTCTTTGCAACTTCTTTAAGTGCTTCCTTACTCATCTCCATATTTTTCGGACTGAGTGGATCTATGCTTGGTGGAAATTCTACAGCAATCTTGTCAAATGGTGGCCTCACATAATCCATCATGTGGAAAAGAGCCTTTTTATAGATGCCCATCTTAGATGTCAATCTGTTCCAAACTTTCATGTTAGGAGTGCTTGTGTCGATGTGGCATCTCCAAATGTATTTTGTATCCTTAGCATCTCTGTAAATAGGCACATAAGCTGGTTGTGGGTCGTGGATTATTACGACATCTGCATCTAAATTCAGTTTCTTTGCGTTTTCTTCGTTAACTCTTTCATACAATGCCCATTCCTCATCACTAATCTCAATGTTGGCCCCTTGGAGTGTGTTGTGAAGCTTTTTCGTTACGTTGAAAAACTCTGCAGGTGCCTCTAATACTTCCCATCTTGCGTCCAATCCTGCATCTCTCATGAGTGGAATGATTGTCATCAAAAGTTCTGCAACCCCACCACCATATGCGGTTGCATTAACATGGACGACCCTCAATCCTTTCAACTGCTTACCCAGTTCTCTAACCTTTTCAACATCTTCTTTGGCAAATATACTGTAATCATCAAGCTTCTTCACGGGTAACTCTACAGTCATACTAAGCCCTCCCATTCTGCGGAATTGTGTACTTATGGAACTCATAGTTCAAAAATTCAATTACGATGACAGACATTATAGTGCGTTCCACACTTTGTTAGAAATTCGAATATTATACTCGCTATATTTTACAATAACGGGAAGCACTTGTTCTAACACAATTTTCGTGAAATAGTGGCAATTATCATTCATTATTTGTAATCAGAATAACAATACTATTTATATCATTCATTTTTATGATTTTAATCGATAATACAATGTTTGGTCCTTTTCAGTTGTATGTGGTATATTAAGTTTGAAATTCGAATAAATAGGCCGGGTAATTTGGGTCAAGTATCTCACACTAATTCCGGGAGGTGTAGTTATGAAGAAGTTGTTGGTAGTATCATTGTTACTCGTACTTTCTTTGGTAGCATTCTCAAGGGTCACCATAACGATGACGGCTGGTGCGGTTGGTACAGAACTGAATGTGCTGTACGAACAACTCGACAAGTTTATGAGGGCAAATCCGGACATCAAGGTCTCTGTCATGCCGATGCCAAACTCGTCAACTGAAAGACACGATTTGTACGTTACTTATCTTGCATCTGGTGAAAAAGAGCCAACAGTGTTGATGCTCGATGTTATTTGGCCAGCAGAATTTGCACCATATCTTGAAGATGTTACTGCAGACAAGGATTATTTCGAACTTGACAAATTTATACCAGGTACAGTTAAATCTGGTACGGTAAATGGTAAGATAGTTGCAGTGCCTTGGTTTACAGATGCAGGCATTCTTTACTACAGAAAAGACTTACTCGACAAGTATGGGTTCAAGAATCCTCCAAAAACATGGGATGAACTCGTAAAGATGGCTCAGACGATCACTGCTAAGGAAAAGAACATGTACGGATTCGTATGGCAAGGGGCAAGGTATGAAGGTTTGGTTTGTGATTTCATGGAATTCCTCATATCCTTTGGTGGAGACGTCATCGACGATGCAGGCAATGTTGTAGTAAACAGCAAAGCAGGCGTGAATGCTCTCCAGTTCATGGTTGACTTAATTTACAAGACAAAGGTTTCTCCACAAGCAGTTACAACGTATATGGAGGAAGAGGCAAGAAGAACATTCCAGAATGGTCAAGCGGTCTTTATGAGAAACTGGCCATACGCATGGGCACTTGTGAATGATCCAAAAGAATCAAAGATTGCAGGGAAAGTTGGAGTTGCTCCACTTCCGGCAGGTCCTGCAGGTAGGTCAGCAGCCACGCTCGGCGGATGGATGCTTGGTATAAACAAGAATGCAACAGCTGAAGAAAAAGCGGCAGCAAAGAAACTTGTTAAGTTCTTGACAAGCTATGACCAACAGCTCTACAAGGCAATAAACGCAAGTCAGAACCCAACGATGATGGACGTTTACAAAGACCCAGAACTCAAAAAGGTAGCTCCATTCATGGTAGATCTCTACGGTATGTTTGTCAATGCAGAACCGAGACCAAGGACAGCAAAATACAGTGAAATCTCCGATACAATGCAAAAATACATACATGCAGCTCTTACGCAGCAAACCACTCCGCAAAAAGCGATGGAAGATATGGCAAAGGAATTGACAAAGGTTCTTGCAGGTAAATAAGCCACAGATAATTGAAATATCAATTCCAATTTCCCAAACCGGGGACCAAAAGTCCCCGGTTTCTTTAAAAATTTCGGAGCGAGACTTGGAATAGATTGGAATAGAATCGTAGGGATTGGAGGTGGAGGATTTGAAAGCTAAGACTCGAGAGACTTTGGTAGCATGGGGAATGGTGATACCGGCCCTTCTTGTGATATCGATAATAGCTTTTTTACCGCTTTTTCAAACGTTCTATAATAGCTTTTTTGAAACTGGCCTTAGGCCTGATATAGAAAAAAAGTTCGTGGGTTTTGGAAATTATGTTGAACTATTCAAAGACGATCGTTTCCAAGATGCACTGAAAAATACCATTTTTTTCACGATCGTTTCGGTAATACTCGAAACGATTTTTGGCTTGTTGATAGCAATACTGGTCAATCAGCCATTCAAAATGCGTGGTGTTGTGAGAGCGGCAATGCTGATTCCTTGGGCCATTCCAACGGCTATATCTTCCCAGATGTGGAAATGGATGTTTGACCCTTCTTCTGGTATCCTCACAAAGCTTTTAGAAGCACTTAATATAGTGGAGCCAGGTGTCCCCATACTAGCAATGCCTAACACTGCAATGTGGGCGATTATCGCGGTGGATGTGTGGAAAACAACGCCATTTATGGCGCTCCTCATACTTGCCGGTTTACAATTGATACCTGAAGAACTCTATGAAGCCGCTAGGATAGACGGTGCGAATATATGGCAACGATTTTCGAAGATTACCTTACCGATGGTTCAATCTACAATCGGTGTGGCTTTGATATTCAGAACTTTGGATGCTCTAAGGGTGTTCGATGTTGTTTTTATCATGACGCGTGGAAGTGTTAACACAGAGACACTCGCTGTTTATAATCGTGTGTTGTTGATGGATAGAGCCTTCAGTGGTGCATGGTTTGGTTATGGCTCCGCTCTTTCTGTAATCATATTCGTATTGATTTCCATATTCGCAGTGATATACATCAGATCACTCAGAATAAAGCTTGAGTGAGAGTGGATGAGGGGTGAGAAAAATGTCCGTAAAGACTAAGAGGATAATATACAACATAGTTCTTACCATTTCTGTTATTTTTGTTCTTATTTGGTGCATCTTTCCATTTTACTGGGCAGTTGTATCATCACTGAAACCAAATTCAGAACTCTTTGATCCAAACCCAACACTTTGGCCCAAATCACCAACGTTTTCCAATTACGTGAAAGTTTTCCAAGAGAGACCGTTCCATGTAAATATCTGGAACAGCGTCGTTGTTTCTGGTATCACAACGATAGTAACACTCATATTTGGTTCTTTCGCAGGTTATGCAATAGCGAGATTGCACATGAAGGGAAAATCGTTCGTCATGATACTGATTTTGGCAGTGAGCATGTTCCCCCAGATCTCCATTTTAGGTTCTCTGTTTGTTATTCTAAGAAACATGAAATTGATAAATACGTACCTCGGTCTGATACTACCATACGTTGCTATAACACTCCCACTCACAACTTGGATATTACAGAATTTCTTCAGAGACCTACCTAAGGAGATAGAAGAGGCTGCTGCAATAGATGGATGTTCTAGGACAAGAACATTGTTCCAGATAGTCTTTCCGATGTCTGCGCCTGGACTTGTGGCCACAGGACTTTTGACTTTCATAAGTGCATGGAATGAGTTTTTGTTTGCCTTTACATTCATGCAGAAGCCAGACTACTACACAGTTCCAGTTGCGATAGCGATGTTCTCCGGTAGAACTCAATACGAGCAACCTTGGGGACAACTTATGGCTGCTGCAGTTATCGTCACTGTACCATTGGTAGTTTTGGTATTGATATTCCAAAACAGGATTATTGCAGGGCTTAGTGCTGGTGGTGTGAAGGGATAACTCAATTAGACAACCATTTGGAGAGTGACATACAATGGTCTTATTTGTGGGAGAATTGTTAGCAGATATGATAACGGAGGAGAACTTCGAAAGTGCAGAGCATTTTGTGATGAAAGTCGGTGGCTCACCAGGGAATATTGCAAGATATCTGTCGCTACTTGGTAAAAAGGCAGTGGTACTTTCTAGGGTTGGAAGTGATATAATAGGTAAGAGGATAATAGACAGTCTCTCACGTTGTGGTGTCGATGTATCTTACATTCAATGTGATGATACAAATGGTACAACGCTTGTTTTCGTGCAAAGAACGGAGCTGAGTCCAGACTTTTTCGTAATTCGTGGTGCCGATAGATTCTTAGAATATCCCGGCGATGATATATTCGATGGTGTTGAGTATCTACACTTTAGTTGCTGGCCATTTACAACTCAACCAGTTTCAAAGACAGCTGATAGAATACTCGAATGGGCATTGGAAAAGAAAATAAGGATCGCATTTGATCCAAATTGTCGAGACAAACTTTTTAGCTGTGGTAAGATTCAGAGAGAAAAGATAATTGATGTACTGAAATCAGTTGAAGTTTCAAAGCCATCACTTGACGACTCGATTGCGCTCTTTGGTGATGTAGATTACGAATTTAACGATAAAGTACGTTATTACATCGATCGCTACCTCGAGGCTGGTGTAAAGAATGTTGTTCTAACCGCAGGGAAATATGGTGCCTTTGCTTCCGATGGAGGAAGAATCGTGCCTATTCCATCTGATGCCAAGAAAATAGTGGACTCTACAGGTGCTGGCGATGGTTTTTGGGCAGGGATGTATTACGGCCTACTCGAAAATAAAACATTCATTGAATCTTGCATAATTGGTAGTAAAATAGCTGGATATATATTGGGTTTCGTAGGAGCAGATGTGCCATTGAACATTACAATATTGAATGAGAATTAGACGAAGCATGCGCTCTTAGAAATATAAAAGAGGTGATTCGATGAATGGTAGCAGTCAAGGCATAACTCATGTAGCATTCTTCAATCCACAAGGTAATTTCGACAAAAACGACAGTCACCTGACCGAACATCCTGATTTTGGTGGACAGCTTGTCTATGTCAAAGAACTTGCAAAGGCAATGGGTGAGCTTGGTATAAAGGTAGACATAATTACAAGAAGAATAGTTGACGAAAAGTGGCCAGAATTTTCTGAACAATTCGATTTTTACCCTGATGCACCAAATGTCAGGATTGTGCGTATTCCATTCGGAGGTAATCAGTTCTTGAGAAAAGAGGATCTGTGGAATTATCTACCAGAATACGTTGATGGTATCTACAAGTTCTATGAAGGAGAAGGGATTTTTCCAGAGTTTGTGACAACACATTACGGCGACGGTGGTATAAGCGGTGTATTGTTCTTGAAAAGGACTGGTATACCATTTTCATTTACTGGTCACTCACTCGGTGCTTGGAAAAAAGAAAAATTGCTTAATTCAGCCTGCAGTGAGCAAGGACTCGAGAAAAAGTACAGATTTTCAGCCAGAATATGTGCTGAGAATTTGGCACTTAAGTATGCCTCCTTTGTCGTTTGTAGCACAAATCAGGAAAGATACGAACAATATTCACACGAAGCGTACGATTGCAATCCATACGATGAAAAATTTAAGGTGATACCACCGGGAATAAATCACAAGATATTCAATATGAGAAGTAGCGACATCGACTTACTTATGGAACAGTATATCGAAGACAAACTTGCAAGGGCACCTTTGAATAGGCAAAGGTTGCCGTTCATTTTGATGTCAAGCAGGATAGACAGAAAGAAAAATCACATATCAGTTGTAAAGGCATTTTTAAGCGATGAACAACTGTTCTCATCAGCGAACCTTTTCATAGTAGCAAGGGGAATAGAAGACGTTGAGAAGTTCGCATATGAGAAAGAGACGGAAGAGGCTAGAATACTGAGAGAAATAGTGGACGTTGCAAAATCGGAGATCGGCAAGAGCATCTTCTTCGTAAACATATCTGACCAAGCTGCTTTGGCAAGTTTTTACAGAGTGTGTGCAAAAAGAAATTCCGTCTTTGTGCTTCCGGCTACGTACGAACCATTCGGATTAGCTATCATAGAGGCTGCTGCGTGCGGTCTTAAGATAGTGGCAACAAAAAACGGTGGACCAGCCGAGATATTGTCGGATGGAGAAGGTTTGTTGATAGACCCCGATGATATCAAAGACATTGGTTCGAAACTTTATCTTTCTCTGACTCAATTCACAAATGAAAAATCATTGTTGTTAGCAAATAAGTACAGTTGGAAGAATACTGCATTCGCATATCTGCAAAGTATGATGAACTGTTCTGCTGAAAGACAGACTGTGGATGACCAAGATATAGAGGCGTTCTACAGACTTATATCGTAAGCTATTTTTCCTTTTATCAAGTATCTATGTATTCTATGTATTAGTAGATTATGAGGAGGCATCTTATGCAAATAGGCCATAAGATGCCTTTTTTGTTCACCTATTCCCATTGAAGAATTCTGATAGAGTGTTATAATTTCTATTGAACAGTGTACTCCTTTTCAAAGTCGTGCATACTAGAGGGGTGAGTAGAGTTGAAACTTGGTAAGCTCTTGGAAAGTATAAGTAAGTTAGTTGTAAAAGATAATATCTTGGAAGAACTTAAGGAATTAGACGTTGAGTACATTACCAACAATTCTACGAAAGTTAAACCAGGTACAGTCTTCATATGCAGGGTAGGTAAGAATTTTGATTCCCATACGATTGTGGAAAAACTTTACAGCGAGGGAAATGTCTTAGCGTTCGTTACAGAGAAAGAAATAAATTCGAAAATTCCATACGTACAAGTTTACGACAGTAGACTTGCCGAAGCATATCTTGCTGATACATTCTTTGATCATCCATACAACCATCTCATTACGTTCGGTGTTACTGGAACGAACGGTAAGACCACATGTGCTCACTTATTCCATCACATCATGCAACAGATAGGATTGAACGGGAGCCTATCTGGTACGGTGATGAACGATATAATGGGGGATAAGTTTTACATACACAATACTACTCCAGATGCAATTACAATTATGGAAAACATGGCAAGAACATACAAAAATGGTGGAAGTTACTACTCTATGGAAGTTTCATCACATTCTTTGGATCAAGCAAGGGTGGAGACGTTAAGGTTCGATATAGCTGGCCTCACCAATATTACGCGGGACCATCTTGATTACCATCCGACGTTTGAACATTATGCAAATGCCAAAATGCATATATTTGATTTGCTCAAAAAAGATGGCGTTGCAGTTATCAACGAAGATTATTTGGAATTGTTGAATGGCAGGAATGTTCCGAAGGCTGTTTCCATAGGTACAAGTGAGAAGGCGGATTACCGAATATCCAATGTTTCCACCTCATGGAATGGAACGATTTTTACCTTGAAGACACCTTACGGTGAGAAGAAAGTTTACACGCAGATGATAGGCGAATACAACGCTTTCAATGTAACGCTGGTACTTGCTGGGTTAGTTGAAATAGGTTACGATTTGGATGAGATAATAAGCCATATCTCCACATTTAGAGGTGTCGATGGCAGATTTGAACCAATCCCAGAGGCGAGAAAACTAGGAATAGAAGTTGTCATAGATTTTGCTCATTCTCCAGACGCACTTGAAAAAGTGATAACTACAGCAAGAAAGCTTACAAAAGGGCGGCTCATCGTTGTATATGGTGCTGGTGGTCAAGCGGACAAGGGAAAGAGACCGATGATGTCTGAAGTGGTCACAAAGTTGGCTGATATAGCGATACTAACAACTGATGATCCGAGGGGCGAAGACCCTGAAGAGATAATAAAGGAAGTAGAGACCGGGATCTCACCAAATTCCCTATCCTTAACGGTTCTCAATAGAAAAGAGGCAATAGATACAGCTATCACCTTGGCAACTCGCGGCGACGTTGTGATGATTACTGGCAGAGGTCACGAACCATATCAAACATTCACGGAAACGCTGAAAATTCCGTTCAAAGATAGAGACATAACACTTGACATAATATTGTCGAAGATAAATAAGAATCACAATTCGAGAGAATGACAACGTTTCAGCAGGGGATGTGGCATAGCACATGGTAAAAGTTTCTGATCTCTTTGGACACCGATTTGTTGTAGATTCCAGAGAAGTAAAGCCTGGCGATGTTTTCGTTGCAATAAAAGGTTCTCAAGTTGATGGACATGATTTTGCCAAGCAAGCTGTTCAAAATGGAGCATTTGCAGTTATTGTAGAAAGAGATGTAGGCATCGAAAATCAAATAGTAGTTCCGAATACAGTGCAGTTTTTGGGACAGCTGGCAAGCAAAATAATAAGCAAATTCGATCACAAAATTATAGCACTCACTGGGTCTAACGGAAAAACTACGACAAAAGAGATCTTGTGGAGTGTCTTGAATAGTGAGCGCCCAACTTTCAAGAATGAAGGAAATCTCAATTCTGAGATTGGTCTTCCCCTTTCCATAATAAATTCTTACAAAGGTGAGGCACTCTTAGTATTGGAAATGGGGCAACGTGTAGTGGGGGACATCGAGTATCTTTGCAAGTTCTTTCCACCAGATATCGGCATACTCTTGAATGCAGGAAGTGCACATGTTGGAATTGCGGGTAGTTTGGAGAATATATTCAAGGGTAAATGGCAAATTGTTGAAGGTGCAAAAGAGGCCTTGGTAAATTACGATGATGAACGAATGAGAACGGCAAATTGCGATAAATGCAGGTACTTCGGCACTTCCGGTGGGGATTACGTTCTAAAGGGCAAGAAATTCGATGGCAAATCAACTTTACTTAATTTCTATACTGGTGGCAACGATTATTTTTATCACTTACCTGGTTACTGGACAAAAGCAATGTCGATTTCCACACTCGTATCCTTTGCCATCTGCGATATGTTAGATATTATTTTCAATCCAAGTAACCTTTTGGAGTTCAAAACGCTCAAAGGAAGATTTAACGTACACAATTATCGAAATGGATATGTGATAGATGACTCGTACAATGCAAGTTACGAATCGTTCAAAATCGGTATCGAGGAGATTCGGGATTATTTTCCAAGGCCATATTACGCAGTAGTTGGTGCGATGAAGGAATTGGGGGAACATTCACGATACTATCATGAGCAATTATCAAAATTGCTTGAAGATTTTGATGGTGTGATAGTTCTGGACAAAGAAGAGGAATCTGTACACATAAACCCGCCTAATGTGCTCTTTAGAAGCACATCTATCGATGAAATAACAAACTTCGTCCAAACAAGAATACTTATTGATAATTTTTCAGGCACAGTCTACTTCAAGGCATCACACGCAGTCCAATTGGATCAAGTTGTCGACAGAATACTCAATCTTCGGGAGGTATAAGTTGAATGACAGCAGATAAATTACTAACCTTCATAGTTCTTCTTGCAGAGTTCGTAGTGGCGATGGCTATTTATCCAAAATACATAAGCTATATGAGAAAATTGAAAGTCGGACAGTACATAAGGGAAGAAGGTCCTGATCTTCACAACTACAAAGCAGGAACACCAACGGCTGGCGGAATAGTCTTCATAATAATAACAATTGTTGCTGGACTTATTCTGAGAATACCGACTGAGTTGATGATTACTTTGATATTCTATGGATTTATAGGATTCTTGGATGATTATGTGAGCATAAGAAAAAAGAGGTCGTTGGGACTTAGGGCATGGCAAAAGTTAGTTCTTCAATTCGCTTTTTCGATTTGGGTAGCGTACACAATACTAAAGTATAGGCCTAGTAGCATATTTGGTATAGAAGTTCCTCAATGGCTCTTCTATCTCTTTACGATGTTCCTCGTTGCTGGATATTCAAATGCGGTGAATTTAACTGATGGGCTCGATGGACTTGCGGGTTCTGTCTTTACGACGAGCATGATTCCGTTCTTGTTCCTCACCAGTAAGTTTGAAAATTACAAGATGATTTTCGTGATCGTTGTTCCACTTTTGGCATTTCTTGCATACAACAGTAGACCAGCTAAAATTTTCATGGGTGATACGGGCTCGCTTGCACTTGGTGCATACATCTCTACGTATGCATTGATGACAGAAAACGAACTCCCATTGCTCTTCTTTACAACGATATTCTTGCTTGAAACACTCAGTGTTATATTACAAGTTGGTTCAATGAAACTGAGAGGAAAGAGAATCTTCAAAATGGCACCGATACATCACCATTTTGAATTGTTAGGTTGGCCGGAAGAGAAGATAGTCGGTGTCTTCAGTGCTTGGAATTTGGCTATTTCAATAATCTTCTCGATGCTATTTTTCAAATGATAGAATGATAAATGACAATACATCACCAATAATAGCTTCTAAAATAGCTTCTTGAATGGCTCCATGCTTTTTAGACAACTTTTGAATTGTTAGTGGGAGGCTGTCACGATTTTAATACCTAATTCTATAACTTTATTTGGTACAATGTTCTTCATCCTCATACCAATTCTATTGATACAGCTACTGAGGACCTTTTCAATTAGGACAAACATACTTTTGGAATATCCGGATGAAAGAAAACAACACAACCACCCAGTTCCGTTGCTTGGTGGACTTGTGTTGTTTATCAGTACAATCATTTTCTCAGTTTTGGGACTAATAGAAAACAAATTAACTTGCGATATCTGTTTTTATCTTGTATTCATCATCGGAATTTTGGACGACCTATTCGAATTGCGTTACTATGTGAAACTCATAATGCAGATCCTCGTTAGTATATTGTATGTACAAAACAATGTAATAGCTATTACCGACAACAATACAATTAACAGCATCGCAACTGCAGTCTGGTTTGTGGTCATATTAAATGCTTTCAATTTGATCGACGGAATAAATGGACTCTTGATAGGTCTATCCATCATATATGCCGCATTCACCGGAAATATCTGGTTGGTACTCCCATTGTTTGTACTATTATTCTTCAATATGAACGAGAAAACATTTATGGGAGACTCTGGAGCATTTATGTTGGCTTACATATTCATATCTAGTAATTCAGCAAACATACCTACAAGATTCAGCGCACTAGTTGTATTCTTTGGCTATCCAATATACGAGATCACATCTTCGTTTCTTAGAAGGATTTTGATGAAGAAAAACCCATTCAAACCTGACAGATATCATCTTCACTACATTGGAAGCGAACAATTCGGTTTGTCAACCTTCTTGATGCTAACATATTCTTTAACGTTAGGATTTGTACTCATCTCATCCCAAAAACTCGACTGGCTTATCTACCTCGGAATATGTACCGTCATCTTTATTTACCAACTCTGCTTCATCTTCCATACCGAGCGCATGCTTAAGGGAGACGATGGCAACTTCTAATTGAGAATCATCGGGCTGTGCCGTTGTTAATCTTTGCAGCAACATTCCAGGAGCAGCTAACACTCTCAACCTTGGATACTTATCAAACAATCTAAGAAGTTCGTACGAAATGCCTGCAACGATTGGCAAAGCAATCAAACGCACCAAAATCCTCTGAACCATATTTAAAGTACCAAATAAACCGAACAAACTATGAACCAAAATCGCAACTAAGAGAAATATCATCAAGAAATTTGTACCACAACGTGGGTGGATCGTTGAGAACTTTCTGGCATTTTCTACACTTAGTTCCTCTCCACTTTCGTAATTATGAACTGTCTTATGTTCGGCGCCATGGTATTGAAAAACTCTTTTTATATCCTTTGACAGTGATATGATCCATACGTAGAGTAGAAAGATACCGAGTCTTATGAAACCATCTATCAGTGAGAAAAGGAACTCGTTATTCCTAATTCCCATCCACTTTGTTATGTATGCAGGAGCAACTATGAACAAACCAAGAGCAAGCACAATCGCTATGAGGATTGAGATTATAGAGTCACTCTTTTTCATTTCCTCACCCGAAGATAATTCAGCACTTAAATCAATGGCCTTCAAACCAAACGATAAAGAGTAGAAGAGACTAAAAAAACCTCTTATGAACGGTATCTTCATCCATTTATTATTTTGAGACACCCCGCCTAACTCTTTAACTGCTATGTCGCCATTTGCTTGTCTGACAGCGACAACGACTTTCTTTCCCATCATCAATACGCCTTCTATTACTGCTTGACCTCCAACTTTCAAATACGTCACCCACTTTCCAATCTATTATCCCATTTGAGTTTAAAAAAGGTGCCATTCAGGCACCAATTTGTCACTATTTGTTTCCAGCGATCTCAACATACAAATCGAGAACCTTCCTAACATTTTGATTCTCTAACAACAACTTGTAGAATTTGTAAGCTTCTACGTCATCTGGCGACTTCTTGTTTATGAAATATGCGAGTACTTTACTCTTAAAAACACTTGCCTCTTCTTCAGTCATATTCGCTATCGAGACGACTATATCGTAAATTCTCTGATCGTTAATACAAGCTTGCGCAATATTTCTTAACTCTTCCATTATCAACGTTCAAAACTTCAATCGACCGCAATCCATTACTTCTTTAGAAATACCTTGAAAGATATACCAGTTCTTGTTTCATCGCCGATTTGTATCTCTATGAATGCAGGAACTGCGTAGAGGTCTAGCTGCTCTTGCTCTAAAAATCTTCTTGCGATTGCCAAAGATTTTGAAGCTTGGTTAACGGCACCTGCACCGATAGCCTGAATCTCCACCTTCTCGTTCTTTTTCAATGAACCCACGATGGCACCTGCAACTTTGTTAGGATTAGACTTTGAACTCACTTTTAAAATCTCCATAATACCTATCCTCCTTGTACTCATAAGTATGCTACGGTGTTATTCATGATACTATATTTTAACACATAATTTTGAAAAAATCAAACTTTACCTCAAAATGCCATCGAAATTTATAGATCTTAACTTTGAACGAGCTATTTACACGTTGAAATATGTTACAAAAAGTAAGAATACATTAACATAAAATTATCATAATGTCGGAGGGCACGTGATAAAATAAACTGTGCATATGGCACATAAAGCGCGTCTTTTAAACAGTTGGGGATTCCCGCACGTCTCCAACTTACGTGTTTTAGTGCCTGTATATCATATAGGAGGTGAACTTTAGTGTACGCTATCGTAGAAAGCGGCGGAAAGCAGTACAAAGTGGAAGTTGGTGAAGTTTTCCACACTGAGAAAGTAAAAGGTGCTTCTCAAGGTGACAAGATTACGCTCGACAAAGTGATCATGGTTAAGGCAGATGATGGTGAGGTATTGGTTGGTAAACCATATCTTACAAACGTCAGTATAACTGGAACAGTTGTAGAGCATGCAAGGGCAAGAAAGATTTTGGTTGGCCAATTCATACCTAGAAAAGGCCACAAAACCGTTAATGGTCACAGACAGTGGTATACAACCATAAAGATAGAAAGTATAGAGATCAAATGACAACATCAATAAGTCGTTAGAACATGATAAGTTGTACGTTTGGAATGTCTAAGGGTATCTTTATCGACTTTGAAATTACTGGACACGCCAGTTATTCAAGAAAAGGACAAGATATAGTCTGTGCAGCTGTTAGTACTGTTTCTCAGCATACAGCTCGCGCTTTAGAAAAAGATGGTGCAAGCGTTAAGATAGAAGAAGGATACCTAAGAGTTGAGAACATACCAAGCAACGAAGTTTCGCAAAGATTTGTACGCGAGTTGTTTGAGACATTGCAAGATATTGCACAGCAGTATCCAAAATATATAAATTTGGAGGTGAACGATGATGCACATTGATATACAGCTATTTGCAAAAGCAAGTGGAGCAGGTAGAAACGGAAGAGACAGTAGGCCAAAATACCTTGGTATAAAGAAACAAGATGGTGAGCAAGTTATAGCCGGCAACATAATCATCAGGCAACGTGGAACAAAATTCTGGCCAGGACAAAATGTTGGAATGGGCAGAGACTATACGCTCTTTGCACTCAAAGATGGAGTTGTCAAATTTACCACCAAAAACAATAGAAAGTACGTAACTATAGTCAACGAATAATGTACGGCAAGATGCAAATAGCACATCGAGTTATTAAGCAAGTTTTCAAACGTCTGATAAAAGGAGGAACATCGATTTGAAAAACAATTCTGTTACTCGGATTTCAACGATAGGTATAATGTCAGCGTTGGCAACTGGTCTCATGTTCTTGGAATTTCCAATATTCCCAGCTGCAAATTTCCTCAAATACGATCCGAGTGACATCTTACCGTTGTTGGCGGGTTTTATCTTTACTCCTTTAGATGGCGTGATAATACTGCTCATAAAAGATGTACTATTTTATCTATTGAAATCTGGAGACATAATTGGTATAACGATGGATTTCATTGCAGGAGTTGCATACGTGCTTCCAGTGTTGTACATATACAGAGTGAGAAAAAACAGAGCTTTTGAGATATTGGGATACATCGTTGGAGTATTAGTTGTAAGCGGAGTTATGACTCTCTTAAACATGTTTGTTGTTCCGGTATATTGGAAGATACCGTTTGCGGAAACGTTGAAGCTACTGCCTTGGATTGCGGGTTTCAATGTACTCAAATTTACGATAAACTCTATTGTAAATGGTCTAGTTAGAGTCCGCATAACTAAGATTTTTGAGAATTGAGAAATAGAAAATAAAAAGAATAAATTGAGTTTGATTTTGAAGGGAGGAAAGACAATGGCAAGGCCATTACCTGTTCAGAAAACTTCATTTCCAAAGGTAGATAGGAAATGGTATCTTGTAGACGCTACCGACAAGCCACTCGGGCGTCTAGCAACAAGGATTTCATTGTTACTTCAAGGAAAAAATGAACCAACTTGGGCACCACACATCGATAACGGTAATTTTGTTGTTGTTATAAATGCAGATAAGGTAAAATTAACTGGAAAGAAATTCGATCAAAAGGTGTATTACCACCATTCAGGTTATCCTGGTGGTTTAAAATCTCGTACGGCTAAAGAAATGATGCAAAAGCAACCAGAACGGATCGTTGAATTAGCTGTTAAACGAATGCTTCCTAAGAACGTACTCGGCAGTCATCAAATCAAGAGATTAAAAGTCTACACTGGCGCCAATCATCCACACGAAGCACAAAAACCAGAGAAGATAGAGCTTCTTTGAGGAGGAGGGAAATAGATGGCAGACATTTACATGGGAACTGGTAGAAGGAAGACATCAACTGCCAGAGTTTACCTTAAACCTGGAAACGGAAAGATAAGAATCAACGATGTTGAATACAAAGATTTCAATGAGTACTTTGAGAATAAAGTCTGGACACTTCATGCAATCGAACCACTCAAGACAGTTGGACTCGAAGGTACATTCGATGTACTTATCAGAGTAATCGGCGGTGGAAAGAACGGTCAAGCTGGTGCAGTAAGACTTGGAATAGCAAGAGCGTTACTCAATTACAATCCCGATTTGAAAGGTACATTGAGGGAGAACGGATTCCTCACAAGAGATCCAAGAATGGTCGAAAGAAAAAAATACGGTCTCAAGAAGGCAAGAAGGGCACCGCAATTTTCCAAACGTTAATTACATTTTTTATTTGGATCAAGTGCCAATCAATTGAGAATAAGTTAGTGGCAGATGGTTTACCATCTGCTGCTTTTGTTTGCTGTATGTGATACGTCTTTAAACATATCTTCATAATTACAATTGAAAATCTCCATCATAGCATAAACTTTGAAAGAAGAGATGGTGTTATGATATCAAGAGAAGTTATAGAGAAAATAAAAGAAAAGTGTGACATCGTCGACGTGATATCTGAATACGTGAGTTTACAAAAAGTTGGTGCAAATTATAGAGGATTGTGCCCATTCCACACAGAGACGTCACCTTCTTTTTACGTTAACACCTCTCGAAAGATGTACCACTGTTTTGGGTGTGGTGAGAGTGGAGATGTAATAAAGTTCATTGAAAAGCTCGAGAATTTATCATACGTAGAGGCAGTTCAGAAACTTGCTTCAAGAATAGGTATGAAAGTAGATTTCTCGCAAGAAGATTCATCCAAGGCACTTTACTACGAGTTCTACAAATTCCTTCACGAACAGTATAAATCGAAATTGGAAAGCGCTCAAAACATCATCGAATATCTCGAAAAACGTGGATTTTCGAAAAGAGAAATATCACTTTACGAATTCGGATTCTCACCAGTGAATTCCAACATTCCACAGCTCGCTGCGAACAAATTGGGAATAGACAAAGAAAGACTCGCGTCATTTGGCTTTTCGTACAACGATCCGTTTTCTGGTAGGATAATAATTCCAATTAAAGATGACTTTGGAAAGGTAATAGCATTCGGCGGCAGATTAGTTGGTGATGGTATTCCGAAGTACATAAACTCTCAAGAGACGTTCGTTTTCAAGAAATCTTCCGTACTTTTCATGTTCAATGTTGCTAAAGAATACATAAAGGAAATGGATTACGTAGTCATATGTGAAGGCTATTTTGACGCATTGGCATTTCACAGAGCTGGTATCAAAAATGCTGTTGCGACGTTGGGAACAACGTTGAGTAAGACCCACATATCGAAGTTGAGAAAATATACATCCAACATCATATTAGCCTTTGATAGTGATAATGCAGGTATCAAAGCAGCACTGAAGAACATAGAATTACTCATTCCAGATGGATTCAACGTTGTAGTCGCTGCGTTTGACCAGGCAAAAGATGCTGATGAAACATTCCACAAATTTGGTTCGCAAGGTTTACTGAACGTGCTTGGTTCTGCACTAAGTCCGGAGGTATACGTTGTAAACCAATTTTCAAAAATGTACGACCTCTCCAATCCAAACGGTGTCAATTCTTTCTTGAAGGCTGTGAGTTATTGGGAAAGTGTGTTTTCAAGAAATGCAAAGATACTTGATAACTTTCACGATAAGCTTTCTACGTTGACCAGTATAGAAAGATCAAAGGTGAGTAACGTGCTTCAACTGTATCTTCAACAATCTGCCAACAATATCAATCAGAGGTCCACAAACGTGCAAGAGAAACAAATACGAAAGGTCGATTCTCGGGGACCTTCACTACCGTCCTTAGAAGATTATCTGGTGTACATCTACTATAATTATCCAGAATTGTTCAAACAATTAGAATTTTCTCCGGACCTACTGGAAGGAAACGTTAGAGAATTTTTCTTAATTGCAAAAGATTTGAACGATTTGGAAGATCAGTTGTCTAAAGATATGATGAAAATCGTGAAGTCGTCGCTCGACAAAATAGATGTCCCAATCGACGATAAAGTGATCCAATCGATAAAAAGAGAACTGGAAATTAGGAAAATAGACAAAAGGATTGTGGAAATAGATGCGCTTATAGGAAAGTCACAAAATGAAGATGAAAAGCGCATACTATTGAAAGCTCGTATAGAATTAATAAAACAAAAGGAAAAAATAAAGAGGTCCTCAAACTGAATGAGGAGGTGTTTTTGTGTCTAAAACTGCGGTAAAGGAAACCACAGAACTTCAGAAGAAGTTGGATAAACTTCTGGAACTTGGGAAACGTAAGGGATACATAACTTACGATGATATCGATAGAACTTTTCCACCGGGAGATCTGGACGCTTTTGACGGAAACTTTCTTGACCAAGTATACGAAACGCTGGAAAAGAACAAAATAGAGATACGAGATACCACCGACTTGATGAACATCGAAGAAGAAGTCAAGGCATACTTAGCTGAAAGCCCTGAGATATTCGATAGTACTGAACCCAAAGACCTTATAAAAATGTATTTGAGAGACATAGGAAAGATAAGGCTCTTGACACCATCTGAAGAGAAGAGATTAGCTCAAATGGCTCAACGAGGTGACGAAAGGGCAAAGGAAGAGCTCATCATATCGAATTTAAGATTGGTTGTTAGTATGGCAAAGAGATACTTAGGTAAAGGTCTTTCGTTCCTTGATCTCATTCAAGAAGGAAGTTTAGGATTGATAAAGGCTGTTGAAAAGTTCGATTGGGAAAAGGGATACAAATTCTCGACGTATGCAACATGGTGGATTAGACAGGCCATTACACGTGCAATCGCTGATCAGGCTAGAACGATAAGGGTACCAGTTCACATGGTGGAAACGATCAACAAGATTCAGAAGATAAAGAGGGAATACATACAGGAACATGGTGAAGAGCCTGCAATAGAATACATAGCTGACCAGGTTGGTAAACCGATAGACAAGATCGAGGAAATACTCCAAGCAGCTCCAGAAACGCTATCACTTGAAACTCCTGTAGGTGAAGAAGACGATTCCGCTATGGGTGACTTTGTGGCAGATGAAAGTGTTGGTTCGCCGAAGCGTGAGGCAGTAAGGATGCTCATGAAGGAAGAGATAGACAAGTTACTTGAGACGCTTAACGACAGAGAGAAGATGGTTCTCAAGATGAGATACGGTATATTGGATGGGAAACCAAAAACACTTGAAGAAGTCGGACAGTATTTTGGCGTCACACGTGAGAGAATCAGGCAAATCGAAGTAAAGGCGTTGAGAAAATTGCGCCATCCATCGAGAAGTAGATATTTGAGATTACTTCAAAAATTGACTGAAGAGGAATGAAGATAAGCTGAAATCAGCACTGGAGTTGTGATAAAATGACATTTAAGATAGCATTCAGGAATTTTTCAAAGCATTGGAAAGTGGGATTACTTGCAATATTGGGAACTATGGTGGCCACCATGCTATTAGTTGGTGGCCTTTCGTTGGGTGATTCCGTAGGTATATACCTAAAAGATAAGGTAGAGAAAAACTTTGGAAGCATAGATTTAATAATCAAGGACAAAGCGGACACCATATATTTTCCCAAGGGTTTAGACGTTGAGAAAATGAACACACTTTTAAGCAACAATCCTGATATTACGAAATTTGTTTCAGTCGAAATGGCACAGATAACGGCACATATCGGTGGCAAATATGTGGATCTTTTTGCGATTCCTCTCACTTCTGATTTCAAGAAGTTCATAGGTAGCGATGTAGACAAGATAACGATAAGTGCTGACACTGCTGAGAGCTTTGGATTGAAAGTAGGAAGTGAGATAGACATAGTCACATCTACGGGAGAATATAGAGTGAAGATCGAAGCATTGGGTGAAGGTGAGCTAAACTTCCGTGGAGAAAATGCTTCTGCCAATGGAACGATATTCCTCCCAGAAGACCTATTCAATCAACTGGGAATATACCCGTTGAAGGTACCAAACACATATTTTGTATCGACTTCTTTGCCAATAGATTCTCAAATAACGCTTGCAGACAGCTTGAGTAAGGAAGGATCAATTAGAGTAAAGGCTGCAAAATATGATTTGCAATCATCCCCGTTGAATAAGGTAGTTAGTTATCTTTTCATCGGCTTTTCTGGTTTTTCAGTGCTTTCCAGTTTTCTATTCATTTCTTCATTCTTCGGGATTATCTCCGAGGAAAGGAAAGCATCTTTAGGAGTTCTGAGAGCCATTGGATACTCGCGACACAAAATGTTTTCAATTCTCTTCATAGAAGGTTTACTGTACTTGATCATTTCGGAAATCGTCGGCGCACTCATGGGCGTTGGATTTGGAAGATTGTTAGTTTATCGTATGAATTCATTGAATCTGCAGCAAGATGACTTATTCATATCCGTTCAAGATAAAATACCATATGCGGTAACCATGAATAGTATAATAACAGCGGTACTCATAGCGATGTTTGTACCGATAATAATACTTGCTTACCGCAGCATACAATTTTCGCAAACCTCACCGGCCGAACTTTACAACGACAGGATGACCGAACCTACGAAAGGATCAGGAAAGAAAAAGATATGGCTATTTATCTTAGGTTTGCTAGCTGTTGCAGCACTTTACGTAGTCTCCCCATTGTACAGTGCCTTACTGTTTTTATCTTTAATACCGTTGTTCTACAATGAAACGATTGTTATGTTGGTTTATGGTGTATCAATAATTGTCGCAATGATTCCCAGTTTGGGCAGTGGTAGCCCATCTAGTTTTCTTGCGAGGGCAGGATTCTTCCTCATTGCCAGTGTGTACATAGTATTTGCGTTTATACCATATTTAAAGGCCTTGCTTGAGAAATTCAAGAATGTTCCATTAGTCTTAGCCCTTTCATACATAGATAAGCACAAGATGAGAAACTTTACCATATTCGTTATCTATTCTGTAACACTCGTACTGATACTCGTTAGTGCGATAATTCCGTACAGTATAAACAAATTTGTTGATTCAAAGAAACAAGAAGGTGCCTTTGGATACAACTTCATCATCGTCGAAAATCCAATAAAGAGCTTCTTTGGATCCTACAAATACCTCAACGATGCAACATTCACTGCAAACTTTGATACACTTGTTCCAATCCAACTTGTCGAAGGACAGGTAGGAAACGATAAGGAGAAGTACACATTCATAATCTCTGATTCCGAGATATTGAAGAATCTTAAATTACCGTCTGATAAGGTAATGAAAGAACTGCAGAAAACTGACCCAAGTAAGATACCTGATAAATCAGTCTACTTGTCCGATGAAATCAAGTTGAATTCGAAGCAAAACGAAAAAGCACAAATCACATTGAATGGAATATTACCAGGTATATCTCCCAAGATTACAGATGAATTTACAATGCTTGGGACGTATTCTACTAAAGAAATATTACTGCCGTTAGGTGGCCTGGTGATATGGAAAGATAAAAAACTGTTTGGTTCCATAAATGGGTATGCTGGAATCATAAAGGACTCCAAAACAGCTTTGGCAGCCCAAGAGTTTGTAACAAAGAAATTCGATGGAGCATTCTACGTGACAGGAGAAATTGAAAAGATGTATGCATCTGTCAACAGTCTCGTTAACATGGCACTCCAGCTATTTTATCTCGGATTCATAGCAGGATTTGCGGGTCTTGCAATCATAACGTTCAGAAACGTTTATTCTCGCAAAAGAGAGATAGGCATGTTACGAGCAGTTGGAGCCAAAAGTAGTGTAGTTTTCAGGATGTTCATCTATGAGGCACTGATGATCGTCACAATGGCAACTTTAGTTGGAATCATATCGAGCACTTTCATAATAACTGACTTAAAGAGTTTCATATCTCCAGCAATTTCGGACTTCAAAATCTCTGTACCATTTTGGCAGGTGTTCCTTACTATAGTAAGTGTTTTCTTGATCACAACAGGTTTTGTAATGATACCCGCTAGTATTTCCAAAAACATTCCTCCATCAGAGGCTTTGAGAGTTTACGATTGATTACGGTTGATGTAGTAAATTCAGTAAATTAACAAAAATGCAAAATTCCCCAGCGGCCAACGGTCACTGGGGAATTTTTTTAAAACACAATATAGGTATCTTGACAATCCATCTACTGTAATAGTATAATAGTACAGTGATTGATTTTCTTCATCATTGAAGTGAAGAGGTGTCTACAATGTGGTTTGCCATAGACTTTAGTTCTCATACACCAGTGTATGTTCAAATTAAAGATAACATAAAGGCATCTATTTTAAGTGGGAAGCTCAAAACTGGTGATTACATCCCGTCCATAAGAAACCTTGCCAAGGATATTGGTGTCAACATCAACACTGTAGCAAGGGCCTACAGAGAGCTTGAAATTGATGGGGTGATAAGGCCACAGCGAGGTGAGGGATACGTAGTTGTAGGTGTACAGAGCGAGCAAATTAGGGAAGAATTGAAAGACGAGTTGTTGAAATTGTTGAGAAAGTGCAAGGCTTCTGGCATTAAGCATGATGAGTTGATTGAAGTTGTGAAGAAGGTTTACAGTGGCAACGGAGGTGAGGAGTTTGATACTTAAAGTTGAGAATTTGCACAAGTACTATGGTTATGGTAGAAAAAATGTTATTAAAGCTGTCAATGGTGTTTCTTTTGAAGTTCAAGAGGGTGATATCTTTGCTTTACTTGGACTAAACGGTGCGGGAAAGACTACGACGATAAGATGCATACTCGGATTGTGCAAGAAAGATTCAGGCGATATAACGTACAACGGCAAATACAAAATCGCCTACGTTCCAGAGGGTAAAGATTTGTACGGAAGCTACAAAGTGAAGAAGATGATCGAGATAACAAAAAGTATAACGCAGGAGTTCGATGAGAATAAATGTTTGAAATACATAAATGAGTTCAAAATACCACAGAACGAGCGTGTTCTAAGTCTTTCAAACGGTCAGAAAACGCAGTTGTACCTTTCTCTGGTATTATCTCAGAAAGCTGATTTGTATATTTTTGATGAACCAACTTGGGGATTGGACCCTGTGGTTAGAAATAGAATCTTGGATATGATAAAAGCCATTCCATTGGAGGGTGGTACCGTTTTCTATACGAGTCACATACTCAGTGAGGTTGAAAGAGTTGCAGACAAGGTTGCGATAATGCATCAAGGTCGGATCTTAGAGATCGGTTACTTGGACGATATAAAGGAAAGCTTTTGCGCAGTGACGATTGAAAGATCCGCATCCAAATCTTCAACTGTGCCAGAGATAGATGGATATTTGTACAAGAGCACAGAAGGCGAAGATATCTACATAGTCAAGAAAGCATATGCTGAGGAACGACATCTGGATTTCCAGCCAGTACCATTTGAAGTCTTGTTTGAAGCACTTGTCCTTGGTCAGAAATCACAAGAGCAAGATAAAACGGTTTAACGAGGTGAGGATATATGACTAAAGAACTCTACGATATGCGGACAAGGTTCATATCAATTTTGTCAATTGTAATAGTCTTGTTTTTCGTTGTTGCACCATTTCAGAATCTGACTACATCCATGTTAGAAGGCTATTCCGATAATCCAGCACTGGAAAAGCTTATGCCAAAAGGTTTTGCAGAAAGGTTGAAAGAATGGAATTTTTACATAAACAGTCAATGGTTCGGGAAAAACTTCGGCCAAATGATACCCATAATTGGCATAATAATTGCATTTCCACTATTTGCAAGGGAATTTGAAAATGGAACTATCGAATATCTACTTGTTAGAAGGTCTCGAAGAGTGGTATTCGTGGACAAATTTCTGTCTGGATTTTTGGCAACTGTTATTTTGATATTCATAGCGAGTTCTTTGCCACCATTGTACTCTTTGCTGTCAGCAAAGGATTACGATTTCTCTTTCTATTTCAAGGCAACCGTACAGAGTGAGATTGCTGGCATATTGTGGTATTGTATCGGAATGCTATTTTCAACAATTTTCAATGACCAAGTCAAGCCAGTCTTGGCATCACTTGGAGCAATCGCATTAACAACAGCCGCCGGGCTTATAAAGGCGTTGAAATTTCTGAACACATACTCTTACGCATTGTGTTCAAACTTGCTTGAAAATGGCCCAATAGACGTTCCTTATACAATTGGTATCATCTTAGTCTCATTAGTGCTTATCAGTGTTTCTTACATGATTTTTAGAAACAAAGACGCCTAAACTCTGGCATAAGAATTTGGAGAGGTGAATTACATGATTGTTGTGACAGTTGAGTATGTACCTGGATATGAGATTGTTGAAACATTGGGAATCGTTAGTGGTAATATCGTAAACTCTAAACATGTAGGAAAAGACATAGCAGCTGCATTCAAGACACTTGTAGGTGGTGAGATAAAAGGTTACACGGAATTACTCACTAAGAGCAGAAACGCGGCCCTTGAGCGAATGATAGACGCAGCAGAGAATATTGGAGCCGATGCAGTTATTGGATTCAGATTCGGTACTTCGTCTGTGATGCAAAGTGCTGCTGAAATATTCGCGTACGGTACCGCTGTGAGATTGAAGAAACTTGAACAATGAGTACACTAAACAAAAAGGCTCTCTTAGTCGAACAATGATGTACATCCAAGAGAGCCTCTTAATTCAAAAAACTTGATGGCACACTTCATTACTTTATTGCTTTACTATTGTGCAATTTTTATCTTCACATCTCCACGTTTGACAAATTGGAGTGTAATGAGGGCAAGTCCAAAGAAAACGCAAGATAGTATCAATAGGGTATCATAACTCACTTTATCGATGAAAAGACCTGCTAACGGTGGAGCTATTATGTTTGCAGACATGGAAAACAAGTAATAAAGGCCAGTGTATCCTCCCACTTTTTCTTCTGTTGTCATGTCAACTATCGTTGGCAAGGAATTGACATTGATCATGGCCCACCCAAATCCACCTATCGCAAAGATGATGAAAAATACCATCGTCAATAGATTTTTATCTTCGATACCCAATCCCATCAGCAACGTTAAAAGAATGACAAGAAAGAGCAATATTAGCCCGATCGTCATTGTTTTTTTGCGACCTATCTTTGCACCTATGAATCCCGCTGGGATTGAAAAGAGCATGAAAGTCAGTGAAAAAACGCCGAGAATGAGTGCGCCCGTGCTCTCACTGATGCCGATTCTGTACTTTGCATAACTGGTGAAGAATGTCTCGATCGCATTGTAACCAATGAACCAAAAGAGGATGGAGAGAAGCATCATCAACAAACTGTGATCCTTACTGGCAAATACATCTTTCATGTTGGATTTAATATCCAGATAGCTTTTCTTGTAAACATTACTGAATTTTAACCCCTCTTCGCCAGTTTTTACTCGATATTTCTCATCTTCCTTTACAAAGGCAACAACAAGCATACAAGCAATGAGCATGAGAATGGCACCCACGTAGAATGGTAAACCAAAATCTGCATCGTAGAGTGGTTTACCACCAAAGTAAGCGAGAAGTGCGCCAACACCGCCCATGAAGTTTATGACTCCATTTGCTTGACTTCTCTTCTCAGGTGGTGTGATATCTGGCATCAGTGCTATAACTGGTGACCTGAATAATGCCATGAAAAAATTCATAAATATGATGTTTAGCATCATGAGCCACAAAACGTGCCATGACCTTGTAAGAGGTATCAATGAGAATGTTAGTGCTGCCAATGGAGCTCCTATGAGTATGTACGGCATGCGCCTTCCGAACCTTGTCCGCGTTTGATCACTGAGTGCCCCTAAAAGTGGCAACAAGATGATTGCAAAGATATTGTCGATCGTCATAACAAATCCTATCGCCGTTGAAGACAGGTTAAAGTCCTTCAAAAATATCGGTACGTAGGCATTGTACAACGGCCAGACTATGCTGATTCCGAGAAAACCAAATCCAAGTAACAGAAGTCTACTCATCTTAAATTCCTTTTTGGAACTTGTGCCTTTCGCCACTCCTATTCCCCCCTCTCGAGATTAATCGTTGCTTAGTACTATTCTATCATCATATTGTTAAAAAACAAAAAGGGCCAGAATTTTCCCTGGCCCTTACTGTTTCTTACTGTTTTTCTAAAAATGTAGTGTAGAGTATTATCTGAAGAATGACAGATAACCTATAAATAATATTGCAAGCAACCATGTAAACCAATGAACTTCCTTCCATTTACCAGACAGCGCCTTGATTATTGGATATGTGATTATACCCAGTGCGATACCATTTGCTATGGAATAAGTGAAAGGAATCATCGCGAGTGTGACGAAAGCTGGTACTGCATCCGTTATATCATCCCATTTGATCGAGAGTAAACTCTTTATCATCAAGACACCAACGAAGATCAACGCAGGCGCAGTTGCAGCAGATGGAATCGTTAATGCAAGAGGTGAGAAGAACAACATTGCAAGCATCAGAATCGCTACAACCACAGCAGTTAGTCCCGTTCGCCCACCAACGGCTATACCAGTGCTACTCTCAACGTAAGTTGTTACAGTGGACGTGCCAAATATGGCACCAACTACCGTACCAACTGCATCTGCTAAGTATGCCTTCGTAGCTCTTTCTATCTCACCATTCTTTTTTGTAAATCCAGTTCCTTCGGCAAGTCCGGTTAACGTACCAAGTGTGTCAAAGAAATCGACGAAGAAGAACGTGCCAACGACGATCCAAAACGTTCCTGTGAGTAGCGTTTGAGCATCGAACTGAAATTTCAGAAACGTTGGAGATATGTCTGGTATCTTGCCGATTATACCTTGGTAATGTGTAACGCCGAACGCAGGAACTGCACCAATTACGGTTGTTAGTATTATACCAATGAGTATAGAGCCAGGAATATTCAGTGCAAATAAAATGGCTGTGATGAAAAATCCGATGATGGCTAACAGCGTATCGGGTCTATTCAATTGACCAAGCGTTACCGCAGTTACTGGATCCGGAAGAACTATTCCAGCATTTTTTAGACCAATGAATGCGATGAATAATCCGATCCCAGCACCCGTTGCAGCTTTGACAGGTTGAGGTACTGCCCTAGCAACGAAAGTCCTTGCCCCCGTAACTGTCAGTACAATGAATATGATGCCTTCTATAAATACTGCTGCTAATGCAAGTTGCCAAGATATGCCTAATTTCATACAGACCGTATACGTAAAATATGCGTTTAGTCCCATACCCGGTGCAAGTGCAAATGGATAATTTGCGTACAATCCCATGACCAAAGTTGCAATGACACTCCCCATTATGGTTGCCACCATGAATGCACCATAATATGAATTGTATGCAGCTTGATTTACGATATTCCCGGATTGATCAAATATTCCAGGAACGGCTTGCACGAGCACTGATGGATTGACGAAGATTATGTAGGCAAGTGTCAAGAACGTCGTTACGCCTGCCGCGATCTCTCTACGAATGGTTGAACCTGCCGCTGAAATACCAAAGTATTTGTCCATACCACTTACCCCCCACATAGACTTTTTTGAATACACTTTATGTTTTCTTATGTATTCTAATCATTCAATAGATTCAATAGATTCAATACATTCGTGAGATGTAAACACAGTACTGCTACAAAGTTCCAAAATGCTTGATTACTTGAGCTTTATTTTCGTCTTGTTCTCAAACTCCACAACCATTCCATCAACAATTATGTGTTCAATATCGGTACCCTCCACCATCTGGATGATTGCATCTTCAAGGTCTTTCTTTTCCTTATTCAACTCCTTTAGTGTATCTCTTAATCTCAGATATCTCCTGACAAAATTCTCCAAAGACTGCAAAAACTGTTCATTTTGTTTATCCTGTTCATTTTCTGGCATTCAAAACACCTCTCTTATTGTATTTACAACTTGTTCTATCTCATCGTTGGTAAGTTCGGGGAACATGGGTAGTGCCAACGTTGTTTTTGAAAGCTTTTCAGATACCGGCAAATCTCCTTCTTCGTATCCATATTCTTTGAAACATTTTTGTAGATGGAGCGGAAGTGGATAATAAATAGCCGTTCCTATCTTAGATTCGTTCAGGTGTTTCTTCACCATTTCCCTTTCGGCATTGTTTCTAAACTCTACCACGTATTGATGAAATACATGATAACGGTAACCTCTATCTTGAACCTTTGTGTATTTCAACGGAAGTGCATACTTTTCAAATAGTGATTGATACAATTTTGCTATCTCTATACGCCTCTCTATCCACTGATCAAGATATTTAATCTTTATAGACAATACGGCGGCTTGGAGTGCATCCAATCGAGAGTTGTAACCGACCGTTTCATGAAAGTACTTTTCCTTTGAACCGTGCTGCCTAAGTGATCTTGCTTTCTCAGCCAAAGTGTCATCATTTGTCACAATTGCTCCCGCATCACCATACGCACCGAGGTTTTTCGTCGGGAAAAATGAAAAAATGCCAATATCGCCGAATGTACCGGATTTACTCACTTTTTCCCGAGCTTTTCCCTCGCTGCCTATCGATTGTGCGGCATCTTCAAGTATTTTAACACCAAACTTCTCTTTTAGGAAGAGTAAACCTTCAAAATCGACCGTCTGCCCAAAGAGATGCACAGGGATCATCACTCTTATCTTCTCATTCTTCAGCAACCTTTCAACTTGATTGAGGTCTATGTTGTATGTGTCTGGATCTACATCGACGAAGACAGGAATACCACCATTTCTGACTATACAAGAAGCTGTGGCAAAAAAAGTGTATGGTGTCGTTATCACCTTCTCGCCTTTCTCTATACCAAGAGACTGCAAGGCTATGACAAGGGCATCACTACCGTTTGCAACTCCAATAGTGTGTGCTACGTTGAGATAGTTGCAGAGCTCACCTTCAAATTTCTCTACTCTCGGTCCCAATATCACTTGCCCATCACTTAATACCTCATCTACCGTTCTTAAGACATCATTTCTCAGTTGATTGTACTGCCTTGTAAGATCAAAAAGTGGTATCATATGCATCCTCCTAACCAAGTGTCGATTTTTATGACAGTCTTTACTTTCAATCTTGCGTCATTGCAATCATTACTGTTTATAATTTATCTTGCAGTGTTCTTCTGAAAAGACCAACCTAACAAATTCCAAATTTTTGAAGTAGACGTAAAAGTCGTAACCTTTGTACGATTGGATCGTCTCAAAAATACCGCCTGGTGCCATATTTATTTCTACAAAATCACGTGGTAAGCCCGTGAATTGTTCTATACCTATTTTCGATTGTTTCAATGGTTTTCCATAGATAGTGTAGTGATCTACTTGCATTTCAAATTTCCTGAAATACTCCTGTGCGACTGTGTAATTGCCATCGTTGTAAAATAAGAATCCGAAAAACAGTTTTGTTTCAGGTGCCCGGTCAAATTTCTTCAATTTGCCTAAATCAACCTTGTATCCAGCCAAGTACTTCCTTGCCTCGGAGACCAATTGACCAAACAAGCACCAATTTGGTGCTTGAATTGTCTCACCACGCAGGTATGCTTTGTGAACGTTGAGACATGTATGAGATTGCATTGGGTAATCTCTTGAAGAGTCTATGTACACACTTAACATCAATACAAGGGACGAGAAAATCCGTTCTCTAATTGCCTTGTTTATCGTTTCTTCATTTGCCATTCCTGTGTACATACTACTTATCAAATTCCAAAATAGTGATCTCCGTGCAAGAATCGTCAAGACTTTCTCTATGTTGAGAGAACTTCCTCTCAATAATTCCGATTCCAATAGTAAGAGTAATGGATAAATCGAGTCAGAATAACCCTTCAATAACTGTGCTATATCATTCGATATGTCTTCCCCGTTGTACAGTTTGGCTAAAATCATGTCGTAACGTGCCTCTGTTGTATTTACTTGAGAAAAAGAACGCTTTGCTTTCTCAAATTCTCCGTTAAGTAGACTTAGTAGACCTTCAAAGATAATTCTTCTATTTGCGTCAGATGTCCTTGTTTGGAAATTTCTTATTGCCTTTTCGATGGCCTCCAAATCGGAGTCGTAATCTTGTGCATTGATATTGTACAAGGTTAAGCTTTCTTCCTCTTTGAGTTGAGCAGATACAACTACATTCTCCCGCAATTTCTTGAGAACTGTTTCATCAACAGCTGACGTCTTTTGGGTCTCTCTTTTTTCTCTAAATATGCCTTTCTTTTCAAGATCCTTTTCTATTTCTGCCTTCAATTTCATTAAATTTTTGAGTTTTTCGTCTTCTTCGTCAAACATCGTTCCACCCTGCTTCCTTACAGTCTCGTCTGAAACTGTAGAATGTATTACCAACAATCACGTGGTCGATTAAGGTTATGCCAATCATATCTCCGATCTTTTTTATTTTATTAGTGAGTTCAACGTCTTCTGTACTTGGTTTTACGTCTCCAGATGGATGATTGTGCACCAACACAATACCTGAGCTGTTTCTCAGCAGAGCCTCTCTGAATATGTCTCTTGGATGCACGACAGAAACGTTTAAGGTACCCTTTGAAATATCTTTTGCCCCTATCAATTTTAATTTTGTATCAAGAAAGAGCACCCTTGCGACTTCTTGTTTGAGTGATTGCATGTCAAGACAATATTTGAAGACATTTTCTGGTGAATTGAAAACAGGTTCTTCAGAAATCACGACTTCCTCTTTAGCCAGTCTCTTTGCCAATTCCAAAGCTGCCAAGAGAGTTACAGCCTTGACATCACCAAGACCTTTGATACTTTTGAAATCGTCAAGTGTTGCCTTGGACATCTTGTAAAGACTCCTGTCAAACTTAACGAAAATCTTCTCTGAGAGCATTACAACATTCTCATCTTTAACTCCAGTTCTCATGAGTATTGCTAACAATTCTGGGGTGGATAGACTATCTGCACCTTCGGTGATCAATTTCTCTCTGGGGCCATTTTCTATCGACATATTTTTCCACAATCCCCCTGTCCAAAAGAGTTTTCCAAAGCCTTGGTAAAGGCAAACCGACAACGTTTGTGTAATCGCCGACTATCTTTTCTACAAAGACACTCGCAAATCCTTGAATGCCATACGCTCCCGCCTTATCCATCGGGTCTTTTGTGGAAATATACATTTCAATCTCAAATTCATTCAACGTTCGAAATTTAACTTGTGTAATCTCACAAAATGAAGTGTCATCAACATCCGATTTGATACAAACTCCAGTAAAGACTTCATGCCAATTTCCGGATAATTTAGACAGCATTTTCCAAGCTTCATTCTCATCTTTTGGCTTTCCCATCATGCACCCATCGATCCAAACAATTGTATCGGCTGATATAATTGTATCACCAGGATAATCTGCGTAGACCGCATTCGCCTTCTTTTGCGCCAGCTCTACAACTATATCCTCGGGTTTAGTCTGAGAGGATATCTCTTCAACACTCGGTGAGACTGCCTTGAATGGCAAACCTAACAAGGAAAAGAGTTTTACCCTTCTTTCTGAAGAACTTGCCAATATGATCATACATTACCTCCAAATAGGGAAGAAAGGTTATAATGTGTTCCATATTTTGCACATTTTGGTTTTCAGATCTTCAGGTCGTACCAGACATTGTGAATCTTTGAATTGTATTCCCGATATCTATCTCTTGAACACACAACTGCGTTTAATTCGGTGGCTAAGCCCAGCACCAACTCATCTGCAGGAGAGTGATAGTAAACTTTATTATAACTGAAGTACTTAGTGTTGAATTTGTACTTTGCATTGGCATCAAAAACTATGTAGAATGGGAAGTACGTCTTCTCTAATTTAGCTACCAGAGACAACAAAGTGTCGATTTTGTCAGATCCTTTAAGTTCTGAAACCATTAGTACGTTGCTACCGTCTATTACTAGAGGCTTTTCAAATCCTTGGCATGTGAGTACTTTCCAAACGTATGGATGAATTTTAGGTCTCAAGGAATTCTTCTCTATTTGATCAAGGTAATTGATGAAATCTCTCATCCAAATGTGTTCTTCAAGTTCTAAAGGTGTGACGGTCACTATTTCTCTTTTGATTTCGTCTATGAAATCGTCTTCTGAAGAAGTCTCCAGTGCGTACAATTCCAGAAAATCGTTGAGTTTCGTTTCGTTCAATTTTGTTCTCTTTTCTCTGAGAAAATCTTTGTAACTGATGATCTTGGAACTTGGAAATGGATAAGCAGAAGGTTTCGACCAAAAAAGGATTTCAAATAGGACATATCTTGATACAGAATTCCTTTCAAAATCTGCTATTTTCGATGCCATCGTATCTTTACTATTGAATAAATTGTCGAGTAGAAAAGAAAAGATGAGAGGATTTACTCGTCTCAATTCTTCCTTTTCCGGCCTCTCAAAATTTCTTATCAGTGATTCCATCTTCCCCTTGTTGAGTTTCTTGTAATCCTTCAATACGTCTAAAATAACTTTCCGCTTTCGAGTTAATGAGTTCAACCTTTCGATAAATTCTTGCCTGTAGAGATCACCGATATCACCGAAATCCTTGAAATCCTTTCCCAAAACACCAACTCCAGACACTTGAAACAGTATTATTTAACAGTATTATTTAAAAAATGGGTTTATCCTAAACAACTTTTCCAAGGTAACAATGTCACCATGCCCGGGACAGACATACCATTCTTTTGGAAACTGTTTGAATATCTTCGATATATTCTTTATCGTCTTGCTCATCGCACGTTGTTGACCGAGAATGACACCCAGATCGCTTCGTCCGATGGTATTCGAGAAAACAGTATCACCTGTGAATAGAACACCATCGAAAACCACAATACGAGAACCTGGAGTGTGTCCAGGCGCCAAAATTGTGTGGAAATATTCATCTATATTATACCAAGAAATATCCATACTAACAATATCATCAAAAAACCTAGAGAGATTTAGTCGAGGTTCTTTCAAGAATGCACTGTCTTCTGGTGATATGTACAACCTATCGACATTGAGTTCTCTCACCCCAGCTATGTGATCATAGTGCCCGTGCGTTATTATCACGTCATACTTCAAAGATTTGTCCATATATTTACCGATACCTTTTCCCGGGTCGACAACGTACGTAATTCCATGTAAGTCGAATACATAAGTGTTGACTTGCAACTCACCGGATGTATTGAATATTCTCAAATCATTAAATGAAAGTTTCTCCATCATTTTCTCCCTCTCATTTTATTCTTGTCTCTTTTCTTCTTAACAATCTCAGTCAGTAAACAATCAGCAGTAAATAACCAACAATAGTGAAAAGCAAGGAGAATTAAGAAAAAGTCAAAAGAAAAGATTGTATAAGATATTCGCACTAAAACCTGCGATCAATCCGCCTACTGTGTGCGACAGTATGGCTTTACTTGTCAGATATCTATAGCCAAGTGCATCCATCATCCCCACATGTGTACTGAGATAACCACTCCAAGTCATGCCAATTGCTGTAAAGACTGCAACGTCGCTTGGATTTACCAACCCATGTTCCATGAAACGCGGTACAAGTGCAAGAGCCGCACCAGTCGAACCCAAGCAAGTGATTGGGAACGCCACGAGTTGTGGCGATTCGAAACCGAATAGTACCTTCATCGGCCAATAAAGGTATTTCCCTATCTTATCGAACAATGCTACACCTTCGTAAGCCAATCCTTGATATCCTATGCTGGGATCTCTTGGTCCGAATGTGAGCATCATGATGAAAGTACTAATTATCAGCACGCCCGGTATTATTCCCATACCTATATCGACACCGGTCTTTCCACCATCAAGCATGGCTTCCAAGAATCGTTCGAACACACTACCTTCCCTTATTTTTCTGAATCTCTCATTCCCTTTTTCCACTTCCTTATGGATACTGCCAAGCTTTTTCTTAGTCCAATGTGAGAACATCCTAACGCTCACTATACTGCCAATCACTGTGGAAATATTGCCAACGATAACGGCGGGCACTAAGTTGACGCCGGTACGCCCCCCTTGAGCTATGAAGAATGTTGACACAATCATCCCCATGCCGAATGCTGTACCCAGGTTGCACAGTAGAGGTTCCTGCCATTTCTCAAAATGTGATATGAACTTCTTATCTTTTCCCAATGCTATTATAGCAGGATTATCGGAAAAGTAAGTTGAAATAACTCCAACTGCAGCGATACCGGGCAAGTTGTACAGAGGTTTCATCAGCTTATCCAACATAATGTGGACCCACTGTACAACACCAAACTCATCTAACAAAGCAGCGAAAGCGCCCGTCAATACTGCAACTGCCATTATAAAAAACACCGTATTCAACAGAAGGTCATGCGCTGTTGCCATGAGTGTTTTGAAAAACGCTGCAGTTCCCATCGTTGATAGGAAAAGCCAAAAGACCGCTATCAATACGGCTAAGAAAACAAACGTCTCGATGGAAAATATACCTTTTTGTTCCACAGTAATACCTCCTCTGGACTGGTTTCATACAGTCGCTGCGCTACGAAAAAACACTATATCAAGAGTGTATCAGTGAAAATGCGAAGAGTCAAAATTCACAAGAGTGAAAAAAGTGCTACAATACTAAATATACATGAAATAGAATATGATACGCTGCATACCAATTCAACTATGGTATAATATATCAGTAGTTGTTGTGTTTTTTCAAGCTTAAATTACAAGGGGGTAATTCAGTTGCCAAACAAGGCTGAATTGAAGAAGTTTTTTAGAACATCTAGTCAAAATTCGATGTCTTTCAAAGAGATCTGCAAATTTTACAACATCGTAGATGAGAATGAAAAGGAATCACTGAAAGGACAACTTGAAGAATTGATCGACGAAGGATACATATTCAAAAAGGATGATGGAAGATACCAACTGGCTAAAGGCAACTTGGCCACCGGTATCATAGAATTCACCCGTAGCGGAAATCTGACGTTTGTAACAACAGATGATGGTGAAGAGATAGCTGTTCCTATCGAAAAGACAAATTTGGCCATGCATAAAGATAGAGTACAAGTCCAAATAATAGGAAAATGGTACGAACTACCGGAAGGCCGTGTTACGAAGATATTGGAACATGGGATAAAACGATTTGTTGGTGTCTTTCAAACGCGTGGACAATTTTCATTCGTGATTCCAGACGATCCAAAGCTTCCATACGAATTCAACGTTCCAGTGGAAGAAATCAACGGTGCAAAGCCCGGGATGAAGGTTGTTGCGGAAATTACGAGGTACCCATCGTTGAAGAAATCTCCTGAAGTCAAAGTTGTGGAAGTTTTAGGTAGCGTTGAAGACCCGGCAACTGATTTCCCAACGGTTGTTGTCAAACACAATCTGTCAGTGCAATTTCCAGATGAAGTAATGGAAGAAGCAGCACAACTTCCCGACAAAGTACCAGCTGAAGATATTGAAAATCGGTGGGATTTTAGAGATGATGTAATAGTAACGATAGACGGTGCAGATGCAAAAGATTTCGATGATGCCGTCCAAGTCAAGAGGTTGCCAAACGGCAATTATTTGCTTGGTGTTCACATAGCAGATGTGTCGCATTATGTAAGACAGAATACTGCACTCGATGCAGAGGCCTACGAGCGTGCCACGAGTGTTTATCTTGGAGATAGGGTAATTCCGATGCTTCCATTCAAACTATCCAACGGATTATGTAGTCTAGTACAAGGCGAAGACAGGCTAGTCATGTCTTTACAAATGGAAATCAACAAAAATGGTGATACAGTTGATTACAAAGTTGGAAATGGTGTAATCAGAAGTTTCAGAAGATTGGTGTACGATGATGTGAATGCCTTCCTCGAAGGTCGTCCTGAAGGAGACAAGTTGGAAGACCTTGCCGAACACATATATCTGATGAAGGAACTCAAAGACATACTGAGAGAAAACAGACGGCGTAGAGGTGCCATACTCGATATCGAAGGTGATGAAGTCCAAATCATATTGGATGAAGCGGGTCATGCAATTGACATCGTTGCAAGAAAACGTGGCGAGTCAGAGGTCATAATAGAAGAATTCATGATAAAGGCAAATGAGACTGTTGCGGAGATATTTGACAAAGCAAAGATACCTTGCATTTATAGGATACACGAGGAACCAGATTTCGATACACTTCTCCAATTGAAGAATTACTTGTCTGCCATAGGAGTCACTATGAAATTGCCACGTCAAGTGCATCCAAAGGTTCTGCAAGAGTTGCTCGAAAAGACAAAAGGTCATCAATTGAAAAACAGTATTCAGCGACTCTTGGTACGTTCTATGAAACGTGCAGTTTATTCTGCGAGCAACGTAGGGCACTTTGGACTTGCATCGGAGGCATACACACACTTTACTTCGCCTATAAGGAGATATCCTGATCTCATAGTACACAGATTACTCAAACTGTATCTGGAAAGAAACGGACAGATCTCGAAGAAAGAATTGAAAAACTTGGAAAAATACTTGACAAAAGCGGCAGTACATTGTAGTAAGAAGGAACGTAATGCAGACGAAGCTGAATGGGACTACGAAGCACTCAAGAAGATAGATTACATTTCAAAACACATTGGAGAGACCTTCCAAGTTGTAGTCACATCCATAACAAAATTTGGTATGTTCGTTGAGATACCTGAAAAGTACATATCGGGGCTTATCCATGTTTCCACTTTGGATGATTACTATTATTACGATGAACAGAAGGGCATGCTCGTTGGAAAACATACGGGCAACGTTTACAAGATAGGCGATGTACTGCATGCAAAAGTGGTGAAAGCGGACAAAGTGAGAATGGAGATCAACTTCGAGTTAACAGATGAGAAAGTGGATGCAAATATAGATATGGAAGAGAATGTAAAATCAAATGAGAAATCTGATGGTACTACTGTAAAACAGCACACAAAACCAAAGCAAACATCTAACCCAAAGAAGCCAAAACGAGAAGGTGTATCCAATGGTACCGGAAAAAATAAAGGAAGAAGCTCAAAGACTCAGAGATGAGATCGAGTACCATAACTACAGATACTACGTCCTATCCAACCCAGTTATAAGCGATGAAGAGTACGATAAACTGATGAAAAGATTGATAGAATTAGAAGAGAAATACCCAGAGCTTAAAACCCCAGATTCTCCAACCCAAAGAGTTGGAGAATCTCACGTTGAGGGGTTTGAAACGATAGAGCACACTGAGCCAATGCTCAGCTTAGACAACACATATAGCGAAATGGATATCAGAAATTTCGATGAGCGAGTTAAAAAGATCGTTGGACAAGTAGTGTACGTTGCTGAACTGAAGATAGATGGAGTTTCCATCGCATTGAGATACAAAGATGGAATACTTGTCCAAGCAATAACTCGTGGTGACGGACTCAGAGGCGACGATGTTACCGTAAATGTTAAAACGATAAGGTCCGTCCCTCTTAAATTGCCTGAACCTATAGATTTGGAAGTGCGTGGCGAGATCTTCATGCCAGTTAGTTTTTTTGAGAAATTCAACGCACAAAGAGAAGAAGAAGGTCTTCCCATGTTTGCAAATCCACGAAATGCAACTGCTGGTACTCTTCATCTACTTGACCCAACTGTTGTCTCACAGAGAAAATTGGATTCTTTCATGTACTACGTTGTAAAGCCACAACAATACGGCCTGAAAACGCAGTGGGAAGCATTGAAATTCCTTGAAAGCATGAGGTTCAAAGTTAATCCTCACAGTAAATTATGTGAGTCAGTTAACGAAGTCATAACGTATTGGAGAGAGTGGACCGAAAGGCGAAAAGAACTCGAATATTGGATCGACGGTATAGTCGTGAAAGTCAACGATTTTGAAAAACAAAACGAACTCGGTATGACTGCAAAATCACCAAGGTGGGCCATCGCATTCAAATTTCCCGCGCAACAAGTTAGAACAAAGATTTTGAACGTTGCCTACCAAGTTGGAAGGACTGGAGTAATAACACCCGTTGCAGAATTTGAACCAGTTGAGCTTGAGGGCACAGTCATCAAGAGGGCATCACTCCACAACTTCGACTACGTAGCAGAGAAGGATATACGCATAGGCGATTACGTATTGATCGAAAAAGCTGGTGGAATAATCCCGCAAGTATCTTACGTAATCACCGACTTGAGGGATGGCGATGAACTTCCTGTCGAACCACCGGAAAAGTGTCCCGTGTGTGGTGGACCAGTTGGAAAGCAATCTGGCGAATACGTTGCGTACGAATGTCAGAACCCATTTTGCCAAGCAAAGCTGAAAAGACACTTGGAAGTCTTTGTTTCAAGGCAAGCGCTGAATATCCAGGGTTTAGGACCGAAATTGATCTCAAAGCTTGTGGATGCGGGATTTGTAAAAGATATTGCTGATCTATTCTATCTGGACGTATACATGCTATCACAGATAGATGGTGTCGGACCAAAGATGATTTCAAATTTGTTATCTGAAATAGAGAAGGCCAAGAATGCATCACTTGATAGACTGATAATTGGATTGGGCATACCGGGTGTGGGAGAAAAGACAGCAAAGGTACTAGCCAAAAAGTACACGACGATCGATGACTTATCGAACGCACAAGTTGATGATTTAATGCAGATAGAAGGAATTGGTGAGGAAGTTGCAAATAGCATAGTTTCCTACTTTAACAGTGATAAGGCCCGTGAGATCATCAAAAAATTGAAACAAGCCGGTGTTAAGGCAGAGAGTATTGTAAAAGAAGAGAACAACATACTAAGTGGTTTAACATTTTGCGTTACCGGCACACTCAAGCACTTCTCTCGCGAAGAAATTAAGAATTACATAGAATCACTTGGTGGGCACTTTACAGACAACTTAACCAAGAAAACGAACTATCTGATTGTAGGTGATAATCCGGGCAGTAAACTCGACAAAGCCGTCAAGTTTGGAGTAGCAACTATTCGTGAAGAAGAGTTCCTAAAGATGACAAAGGAGAGGGGAGCCTAATCGTTGGATAATGACCTTGATCATGAAGAGAGATTAGAGAATTCCAAGAAATACGCTATCTTGACTTTTGGAGGAGAGGGAAGAAGGTTTGGCTGGATAAAACCGAAACAGTTCTACCCACTGAAAGATGGTAGAACATTGTTAGAGTATGTTGTGGAAAAATTTATCGAATTCTGCATTTTTGATCATATCGTCATCACCTCACCAATAGACTACTTGGAAGATACAAAAGAAATCGTTTCTCATCTCCAATCACGTTTCCAAGAAGTTGGAAATATTCACGTTATCTCAGGCGGTGAGAGTAGGGAATATTCAGTTTGGAATGGAGTCGAATTTCTAAAACCCATAGCTTCCGATAGTGATATAGTCCTAGTGCACGATGGTGTGAGGCCTTTAGTTTCAAAAGAAATTGTCCTGGAAAATATCAAGCGTTGCGAAGAACGTGGTGCAATCGTAACGGCAATCAATTCGACAGACACAGTCAGCTATTCAGAAAGTGGCATTGAAGTTGAAGAGCTCATAGAAAGAAGTAAAATATACCTCCACCAGACACCGCAGACATTCAAATATGGTATAATCTCAAATGCAATGAAATCGAATATGGATAGGCTGGAACTATTTTCAGATGACGCCTCGATAATTCTGAGTGTTGGTGGTAAAATTTACTATGTAAATGGCTCAAGAAGAAACATAAAGATAACCACGATGGAAGACATGGAACTTTTCTCCTTATTTTTAAGATCAAGTACTACTGAGAAGGCTTAAACACTCCAAACCAAGCAGAAGTTAACAGAGAAAGGGTGATAGTCTTTGAATCTTAGAAAAATAATGATCAACGTAATAATCTCAGTCATAATTGGGTTCGTCATAATTAACATCGTTGGTGCATTTTTTGCAGACCAAGGCATGATCTCTGCGATAAAGGCATTTCCGAAAAAAGCTTGGCTTGTCTTGCTTGGGTTACTTGCTTTAGACTATTTATTGCACACATTTAGGATGTTTTTCGTTGTCAGAAGTTTGGGATACAAACTTACCTTTTTTCAATGCTTCGAAAACGTATTCCTCAATATCTTCTTCTCATTCGTTACTCCGATGTCCATAGGCGGTCAACCATTTCAAATTTATCATCTTACAAGGCTCGGAATACCTGCCTACGAGGCAACTAACATTTCAATAAGTCGTATGTTCGTCGGCATAGCAATAGTTTTCACAGTTGACATCTTCTTAATAGGTAAAGTGTTATCCATACTACGCGGAACTGTGGGACTAACGCCCGTGCTGATCGGATTTTTTGTTACAGTTGTTATAACTATCTTAGGATTTTTGGTATTCGTTAATAAAAAGGCACTTTTGAATATATTTCGATTTGTTGGTTTCATAACGAGATCCGAAAAGATGAAAAAGAAGGAGATAGCAGCACTCGAATGGTTAGATAAGATGAGTCAATCTACAAAAATGTTGTTTTCAAAATCTTCTTGGTCACTAATACTCGACTTTTGCTTAGGAATTCTTGGGTCTGCACTGATTTCTTATCAATTAAAATTTGCAATAGAATCTGTCTCCACAAAGAGCTTGGCGTTTCCCGTTTTTTGGGGCATAATGACGATGCTCAACACGGTTGTATATTACATTCCAACTCCAGGGTCTAGTGGTGGTGTAGAAGGATTTTATCAACTTGTTTACTCTACAATATATGGTGGAAAGGCTTCTATGAGTGGAATAATTGTGTACAGATTCGTTACGTATTATCTAATAGTCTTTCTTGGAACTGCATTAGTATGGCGATTTGCCAGATTCAGAAAGGAGATCGAGGCAGTTGAACCCTCAGAAGGGACTTCAGAGCTTACAGAACCAACAGAAGAATCAACAAAAGAACATGTGGATGATCATAAGTGATTCCCACGACTGTATACCAAATGTGAGAAAACTGATTGAAAAGGCTTTAGAAAAACATGTAACGAGAATCTTTCACCTCGGTGATATCGTTTCTCCATTCATGGCCCCATATTTTGTGGAGAGCGGTACCGACTTCTTCGGAATATTTGGCAACAACGATGGTGAAAAACTCTTCCTGGCACAGAAGTTTCAGAATAAGATTCACAATGGACCGTTTGAACTTAGCACTGACGGAGTAAAACTGTTTCTCATGCACGAACCGTATGCTCTTCTCCCTGCTGCGAAATCGCAGCTCTACGATTTTGTGCTTTGCGGTCACACACACAAACTTGATATACATCAAGATGGAAAAACACTCATAATAAATCCAGGGGAATCTTGCGGATATCTTACAGGTCACTCAACGGCCGTGATACTAGATCCTAACACAAAAGAGTATGAAATCATCGAAGTTTGATTCCCACAGTTTTATCAGAACAGGCATCGAAAGTGTGTTAGACCTGCTGACAACTACAAATTGCATAGTGTGTGGTAATAAAAGCTTTGGAAAGCGGCTGTGTCCAGATTGCGAGGCGTTTTTGTCAAAGCCTCCAGCACCGGTAACCAAAAGAGTTAATAACCACGATGTTTTGTACTTTGGCTTCTACGAAGAAAAGCTTAGAGATTTTATTCTATCTTACAAATTCCACAATCACCACTCACTATGCGGTGACCTTGCCAAATTGGTAAATAGCGTAATCGTTACTCACAAGGTGTCATTTGATATCATCACTTACGTACCTGCCACAAAGAGCGCCAAGAAAAGGCGCGGATATGACCACGTAGAACTTATCACAAAGCAACTGTCGAAACTCGTCGAGAAACCATGGATCAAATCTATGGAGGCAGTGAGAGAAACAGACCAGTTGAAAACGTTGGACAGAAAAGAAGCAGTTATGGGAAAGTTTGATATATTGGACGACACTTCAAGGTTTCTGACGGAAAAAAAGGTACTGTTGATAGATGATGTATTGACTACCGGAAGTACCATGGAAGAAGCTTCAAAGATTTTGAAATTAGCATCCCCATCCGAAGTTATAAGACTTGTTATTGCTATAAAGAAGTAGGAGACAATATTCTGTGGATGTACTAATGCAGAGTTTGAAAGATTAAAGATTGAAAAGGGAGATATTTTACAAAAACTAAGCAATATCGTAAGAATGCATGAATGTTCTATCCATTCTTTGAATTTAAGCGTACAAATAGAAAAAGTATTTTCTTAATAATTGTGGTAAAATTATATGCTAGACTATTAGCAAAACGTACAACATTTTCAATACAACATGGGGAGGTGTAGATGTATGAGGAAGTTTTTGTTAGTGGTATTATTAGTCATATCGGTAAGTTTCTTTGCGGCAACAAAGGTTGTTTTCTGGCATGCCATGGGTGGAGAACAAGGAACGACGCTCAACAACATCGTCAAAGCATTCAACGAATCACACCCGGACATAGTTGTTGACGCTGTATACATTGGGAACTACAATGCATTGCAACAGAAACTCCTTGCGGGTGCACAAGCAGGGCAGCTCCCAACGTTATCCCAAGCTTATTCAAACTGGACGGCAAAATTACTCCAGAGCAATATCGTCCAACCGTTGAACAAGTACATGGATGATCCAAAGATAGGTATAACGAAGGCTGAATGGCAAGATGTTTTTAAAGCATTCAGGGACAACTGCACATGGGGAAATACAGTATACGCAGTGCCATTCAACAAGAGTTTGTACATACTCTATTACAACGCAAGTGCACTCTCAGCAGCTGGTATCAGTGCTCCAAAAACCATAAACGAGTTGCTCTATGCTTCAAAAACGCTCACGAAGGACAAGAACAAAGATGGAAAACCAGATGTCTATGGTTATGCATTCAGAACAACGGTTGATACGTTCCAAATATTCCTGATGATGCGCGGTGGAGACATCGTAAAGATGGACAAAACAGGAAAATACGTTTCCACAATAGACTCACAAGAAACAAGGGACGTAATGAGTTTCTTCAAGAAATTACTCGATGACAAGGCTGCGTTCGCACAGGGCGGATATCTAAACGACATCTTTGGCCAAGGAACTGTACTCATGTACATCGATACAATAGCTGGTAGAACTTATGCAGAACAGTCTTCAAAAGGAAAATTCACATGGAGTTGGGCACCAGTACCAGTTTGGAAGACGAGAAACGTTCCATTTGCAGGAACTGATGTCATAATGTTCACAACGGCAAAGGAAGAAGAAAAGAGAGCCGCATGGGAATTCATGAAGTATTTGATTTCTCCAGAAGTAACGGCATATTGGGCAATCAATACGGGATATCTCCCAGTCACCAGAGCTGCTCTCCAGACCACAATTTGGAAACAGGCAGCAAAATCTGATCCACTACTTGAAATACCACTCCAACAAATCGACAATGCAAAGATAGATCCACAGATCAGTGTTTGGACGGAAATTAGAAACGTAGTCAGCACAATGTTCAACGACTACATCAATGGGAAAGTTGATATGGAAACGGCAATAAAGAAAGCAGATACAGACATAAAGAAATATCTTGCCGAAGAATATAAGTAAGTCGAAGTTATGTGATTAGTAAGCAGTTCTTCAATTCAGAATCAAACAGTTAGACAAAGCCCTCTCGATTTTTATCGAGAGGGCTTTTTTGTTTCTGTAGATGACGTGAAGAAAAGGTGTCTCCAAAATTGCCGGAGACACCTGAGAAATTCTTGCTTAAACTATCAATTAAACTATCAATGATTCAAATTATCATAAGCTCCCCGGGAAATGACAGGCAACTATGTGATCAGATTTGACTTCTTTGAGTTCTGGCACTTCTTTTGAACATATTGGTTGAGCAACCGGACACCTCGGGTGGAATGGACATCCACTTGGCGGATTAACCGGACTGGGGACATCACCTTGTAGAATAATCCTCTGTTTCTTAAATTCCGGGTTCGGTACTGGTATAGCACTCATCAAGGACTTCGTGTATGGATGCAGAGGTGCTTCAAACAATTCTTCTTTTGGAGCGGTTTCAACAACCTTGCCAAGGTACATCACAACAACTCTGCTTGAGATGTACTTGATCAGTGACAGATCATGCGAGATGAACAAGTATGTCAAATTATGTTCTTTTTGCAAGTCCATCATCAAATTGATAACCTGAGACCTAATAGACACGTCGAGTGCCGCAACTGCTTCATCGGCAATGATAAGCTTAGGATTCATTAGCAATGCCCTTGCTATACCGATTCTTTGCCTCTGGCCACCAGAGAATTCGTGTGGGAACCTGTACATATGACCCGAGTGTATTCCAACTTCCTCAAGTGCTTTTCCAACTACTTCTATCGAGTCTGGCTTTTTGATAATCTTGTGCGCCAATGGACCTTCTGCAAGAATGTTTTTCACGCGCATCCTTGGATCCAAAGAGCTATATGGATCTTGGAAAACTATCTGAATATTGCGCCTGAATTGCAATCTCTTCTTTTCCAAATCGCCAACCATATGTTCAAGAAGACCATTTTCTCCACCATTCTTGAATATATCATAATATTTCTTATCCAAATCATCTTGGGGTTTGAAATCACTTTTTTGAAATCTTCTCACATAAGTATTCCTCACATAATTCTTTGCCTTTCGAGCTGACAAGAAATAATGTGTTGTATCCTCACCATTCACAATTATTCTGCCTGACGTTGGCTCATACAGCCTAAGCAACGTCATACCAACAGTCGTTTTTCCACAGCCAGACTCGCCAACGAGTCCAACCGTCTCGCCCTCGTACACGTCGAAACTTACGCCATCGACTGCTTTAACCCAAGCGACTGTTCTCTTAAATACACCCGCTTTTATAGGAAAGTGTTTTACCAGATTATCGACTCGCAGAAGGACTTTTCTATCTTTGCCTTCTCCTTGAGTGTCATTTTGACTCACTACTTTACTATTCGTCATGCCCCTTCACCAGCCTTAGATAGTTTTTGTGCTTGTTCAACCTTGTGGTAGAAGAAACATCTGACCATATGGGCACTCTCAACTTCCACAAGTGGTGGCATCTCAACGGAGCATTTCTCCTCACCGAATTCACACCTATTACTGAATCTGCAACCTGCAGGAAAATGCAGCGGATCAGGAACCATTCCTGGTATGCTGTACAGCCTTTCTTGTTCTATATCGAGCCTCGGAATAGAATTGAGCAATCCCCAAGTGTAAGGATGTTTTGGCGTTTTGAACGTCGTACGTACGTCCGAAGTCTCCATAACTTTACCACCGTACATAACGACGACTCGATCAGCATTCTCAGCTATAACCCCAACATCGTGTGTGATAAGGATGATGGCCATACCGTATTCTTTTTGAAGTTCCTTCATCAATTCTAATATCTGTGCCTGAATGGTAACATCGAGAGCTGTCGTTGGCTCGTCTGCGATCAACAATTTTGGCCTGCAAGAGAGTGCCATTGCAATCATCGCTCTCTGTCTCATACCTCCGGACAGCTCGTGTGGATATTCATCAACCCTTTTTTCAGGTTCTGGAATACCAACTTTTCTCAACATATCTATTGCCATTTCTCGAGCTTTCTTTTTGTCAACATCTTGGTGAAGGAGGATTGCCTCCATAATCTGATCACCAATTGTGAACACGGGGTTCAATGCGACCATCGGTTCTTGGAATATCATTGCTATATCGTTACCTCTGATTCTTCTCATTTCGTCTTCAGTGAGGGTAAGCAGATTCTTACCGTTGAAGATTATCTCACTACCTTCTTCTATCTTACCTTTTGGGTCAAGAAGCCTTAAAATCGCAAGAGAAGTAACACTCTTTCCACTTCCCGATTCCCCGACGATGCCCAGCGTTTCTCCTTCGTAAACATCGAAATCAACGCCATCAACAGCCCTAACTACACCATCTTCTGTATAAAAATACGTGCGCAAATTTCTAACTGACAGTAAAGGATTCTTTTCCAAATTGTCCACCTCCATTACTCCAACATCACTTCAGCCTTGGGTCGAAGACATCTCTGAGAGCATCACCCACAAGGTTCCATGCAAGCACGAATAAGACCATAGCCATACCAGGATAAAAAACTGCGTACCAGTATGAGAATGTAGAGCCACTGGCTCCAAGTATCCAGTTACGAGTAAAGTTTAGCATGGAACCCCAATCTGCGTATCCCAAAGGTGCACCCAAACCAAGGAATGAAAGACCCGCAGCTGTTATAACCAATGAACCCATACGCATGGAAGCTTGTATCAATACTGGGAAGATGGTGTTGGGTAATACGTGTCTCATTATGATAAAATAGTCTTTAACACCTAATGCCTTTGAGGCAAGTATATATTGCTCTTCTTTAACTTGCAAAATGTTTGCTCTTATCAACCTCGCAGCACCCATCCATCCAAATACAGTCATTGCTATCATGACCTTGTCTATACCGTTTCCTAAAATCGTTGTGAGCACCATAGCTGCAAGGAGGAACGGAATAGACATGAAAACGTCCGTTATTCTCATGAGTACTTCATCGATCCAGCCACCGTAGTATCCGGATATTGAACCAATTAAGATACCAAACAACGTTGAAATAATGGTAACCGTTAGACCAATAAAGAATGCAGTCCTCGTACCCCAAACGACTCCATAGAATATGTCTCTACCCTGAATCATTCCAAATGGATGATCAGCAGATGGGGGTACCGGTGCCGAACTCCAAGTGATTATCGGCATTACGTACGGGTCATCCAATTTCATCGGATTGCCGTTGTCATCTAACATCATTGGGTTTATAGGTTCAGCAATTAAGGGTGCAAATATTGCTACTATCACGAAAAATATGAGCAAGGCAAATCCCAAGACTGCTGAAGGATTTCTGAATATCTTTCGCATTGTGCGTCTGAACTCTGTATTCATCTTTCTTTCTTCACTCATTGTCTGGCACCCCCTTAACCTAGTCTGACTCTCGGGTCAAATACTGCGTATAGTATATCAATGATGAGGTTACCAAGAACGAGGATTATCGAATAGAACAGAGTAGTTCCCAACACCGTAGCGTAGTCAAGCTGAACAGCTGCATCGGCAGCTAATCTTCCTATACCCGTTCTATTGAATATAACCTCGATGATGACCGTACCAGACAAAAGTCCTATAACCATATTACCCGCAACAGTTACAACAGGTATCATTGCATTTCTCTGAGCATGTTTGTGAATGACATCATGCTCTGAAACACCTTTTGCCCTTGCAGTTCTAACGTATTCTTTTGAAAGAACTTCAAGCATACTGGACCTCGTGATTCTCAAAAGATATGCCCACCACAGGAATGAAAGTGTTATAACTGGTCCTATGATGTGCCTCAGAGCATCCCAAAAAACATCCAATCTACCATTCAGAAGTGCATCGATGGAGACAAGATGAGTTATGCTGTGAAAACTTTCAGATTTGACTACTTCTTCAGCCCATTGAGAGAGAGTTCCCGGTGGGAACCAACCAAGCACCGAATAGAAGACCATCAAGATGAGCAGACCAAAAACGAAATCTGGGAATGACCATCCCACTATAGCGAAAATACGTATGAACTGATCCAAGAACTTGTCTCGATGAACTGCAGCTGCAACACCCAACCAAATTCCGACACCGACGACTGGTATCAACGCATACAGAGCAAGTTCCAACGTGTATGGGAACCTACTCAATATAGCCTTGAGAACAGCGTCTTTACCCACCTGAGACCAGCCCAAATCTCCCTTCAGTGCATTCCACAACCATATACCATATCTTTCGGCAAATGGTTTTGTGAGACCATACTTGTCCTTTAGCACTTCGAGCTCTGCAGGTGATAGTTTATCGAAGACGTTTGGGTTCACATATGCTGCAAGTAGCTTGTCCGGACCTAATATCTGGAACAAACTGAATATGATCAACGAAACACCCAAAACTATCAGTGGTAACAGCAGCAACCTTCTGATAATAAAAGTGGTCAAAGAAAGACACCTCCCGTGCGAATCTCAGAATTCAAAGACGAATTTTTAGTAACTAATTAGGAAAGATGAATGGGTAGAAAAATTTACTCTATAAATTATAACACTCATTACCAGTTTATCAACTCCAGTAACACTATTTTAAAAGTCCATACGGTCACATAATTCAGCTATCAAACTCTCAGCGGCCTTTTTTCCAATTAATTGCTCAATTTCCTCTCTTGACACTTTTCTTATCTGCTCAACAGAATTGTAATGCTCAAGTAAAAGTTTTTTCCTCTTTGGACCAATCCCCTTTATTTCGTCTAACACACTTCTCAAACTTCTCTTGGTGCTTAGGACCTTCTGAAAACTGTTGGCAACTCTGTGCGTTTCATCCCGTAAACGTACGAGTAGGCGTAATACAGGATGGTCATAGCTCAACTTTACCTCGCCAGCTTTTGTAACTATAATCTCCTCTTCCTTCGCCAAACCTACTACCTCACACTCTTTGCCTATCTCGCTTAAGGCCTGGTACGCGGCATTCACTTGACCGAAACCACCATCCACGAACAACAAATCCGGAAGTTCATGCTTCGTATAGCGTTTCCTTATCACCATTCGGATACTCTCGAAATCATCCAGAATATCACCGAGTTTGTACCTTCTGTACTCAGCCTTCTTTACCTCTCCATTTTCGAAAACGATCAAAGACGCCACGGTATTCTTTCCATACGTATGTGAGATATCCATACCCTCAATTCGAGTTGGTATTCTCGATAAACCTAACAATTCCTTCATCTGCTTTAGTACGTTTCTGTTTGATAATATCAAGCCTATTTCATAGTTTAAATTATCGATCGCCTTATCAAGTAGTTGCCTTTCCTCATCACTACTTGGCTCTCTTATTTCAACACCGATCAATTTTGAGAGTGACCTCATCCCCGAACTCTTCTCAACAATTATCACGTTTGGCAAATCATTCTTGCTACCAAGTGCATTAGAATAGAATAACTCGACGAATTCCTCGAAATCTCCTTCAAATTCGTAGACGAGTTTGGATAGCAAATACCCTGATCTGACTTTGAAGACAAGATATGTATTGCTCTTCTCCACTATGACATCCATGTTGAAAGAACTTGGCAGCACGACACCTTGGCTTTCCATCACCTTGTTGAAATTGACAAAGATATCTCTGTATTTAATGGCGTTTTCAAAATCGAGCAATCGTGCGTGTTGCTCCATTCTCTCTTGAACGAAATTTATGACAGCAGAAAAATCACCTGAAAGCGCCCTTCTCAGTTCCTCGATACGTAGTAGATACTCTTCTTTACTCTCCTCAGCAACACAAATTCCAGAGCACAATCCAAGATGATAGTCCATGCATGGCTTTTTGTTATTCCTTGGATTGTTTAAATCTTTGTGGCAAGTCCTAAATCTATAAACTTTCCTCAATACCTCGAAAAGTTGCCTTGTGAAGTACACATTCGTGAATGGGCCAAAGAACTCACCGTCATCTTTCCTTGCGCGCACAATTTCAAGGTACGGTATATCATCACTACTTATGCGTATGTACGGATACACCTGTGTATCTTTCAACAATGCATTGTATTTAGGCTTGTAGCGAAAGATCATATTCGCTTCCAATATCAGGGCTTCTTTTTCATTGTTAAGCAATATTACCTCGAGATCATCCGCCTCTTCAACGATCAACTTGCTCTTTCCTTCTTTTGCTTTGATATGCGATGTAAGCCTCTTCTTGAGGTCCTTCGCCTTACCTATGTAAATTGGTATACCACTATTTTTGAATGTATAAACACCGGGTTTGTGTGGAATACTCTCAATGATATCTTCTCTAAGCATAACTGTATACTTGCTACACCTCCATACTAAACACTTGCTCCACAATCAACGCAACTTATTTCAAACTCCACAACATAATTATATATAATTATACACCAATACTCTGTGAATGCACGAATACTTGCACTAAAGAATGCACAAATAGAGCACTTTGCTCACATTGTAAACAACAAACTTAACTTTAAATTAATGAGTTCTTTCTTGAAAAAAGAAGGATGAGACTATAAACTAAATCTGATAATTGTCATCAAGAATAGATAATAATTGAATAACGTTTTCGATGTGGGGGTGCATTATGCCTGAAAAGTACATAGTCATCACCGGCGGAGTCTTAAGTGGTATCGGTAAAGGAATATTCTCTGCCTCGCTGGCAAGGGTATTGAAAAGTGTTGGTGTTGATATAAACGTGCTTAAAATAGATCCATATCTGAATGTAGATGCAGGTACGATGAATCCAAATCAACATGGAGAAGTCTTTGTAACTGATGATGGTTACGAAGCTGATTTGGACTTAGGCCACTACGAAAGATTCTTGGGCGTCAGTATGACACGCAGAAACAACATAACGGCAGGGCAAGTATACTCGTCGATCATCCAACGAGAACGAGAAGGCAAGTACCTTGGCTCCACAGTGCAGATGGTACCCCATGCAACATCTGAAATAAAAGAACGTATCACTTCGATGCCCGGGAAGGTGCTATCGATAGAAATAGGTGGTACCGTTGGTGACATCGAAGGTGAGATATTCTTAGAATCGGTTAGAGAATTGGCATTCGAAAGAAGCAGGAATGATTTCCTCTTCATACATGTTACGTACGTGCCGTATTTGAGAGTAACAAACGAATTCAAAACAAAACCGACTCAGCAATCTGTACAGTTACTCAGAAAGATAGGTATACAACCCGATGTGATCGTAGTGCGTAGCGAGATGCCAATTGATTCGCAGAGTCTGTACAAGATAGCGCTATTCAGCGGTGTATCAAGAGATATGGTCATAAACTTACCAGACATAGGTAATGTGTATCAGATACCAGAAACCCTTTATGAATCAGATGTCCACAAACTCGTTGCCAAGCGCCTGAGTATAACCATCGAAGACAGGCAACTCAACTGGAACTATCCAAAGTCTTTCAAACCGTACAGAATAGCACTCATAGGCAAGTATCTTGGTACGGACGATGCATACAAGAGCATCGTAGAATCGATATTCCTCTCTGGTGTACAAAAACCGGTTGTTGTAGATGCGCAAGAACTCGAAGAATTAGACGATTCTGGCGTAGAACAGAAGCTTGATTCGTTCGACGCGCTCATAATACCGGGCGGATTTGGGAAAAGGGGCATCGAAGGAAAAATAAAGGCAATCAAGTATGCAAGAGAAAATAGAAAACCAATATTAGGCATCTGCCTTGGTATGCAGCTCATGGCGATAGAATTTGCAAGGAACGTACTTGGGCTACCAGGTGCCAACTCGACTGAATTCGATGAGACAACGCCTTATCCTGTAGTTAACTTAATGGAAGAACAAAAGAAAATAATGAACCTTGGTGGAACAATGCGCCTTGGTGCTCAAAAAATGAAGATCAACGAAGGCACTAAACTATATAAGATATATGGACAAAGCGAGGTTTACGAGAGACATAGACACAGATACGAAGTGGATGCTGACCGCTTCCCGCAGATGTTCAAAAGACCGGGAGAAGATGGATACAAATTCACCATTTCCGGTGAGGCACAATTCTTGGAGGCAATAGAATTGGACGACCATCCGTTCTTCGTTGGTGTTCAGTACCATCCGGAATTCAAGTCGAAAGTTGGCATGCCTCATCCAGTATTTGTTGGGTTGATAAAGGCTATAGAGGAGGTTAATCAGTGAGGTCAAGTATAATTGCAGATTACCATTTGCACAGCAACTATTCACCAGATTCTGAATCACGTATAGAAGACATAATAAGGGTATCGCGAGAGAAAAACATAGAGCACATCATAATCACTGATCATTATGAAATAGCCGACGAACACGAAAACATATTGGACGTAGACGAATACAGAAAGAAGATGGAGAAATATTCATTACCAGTTGGTGTGGAACTCGGTTGGAACGGCATCAAAGAACTCACCGTCGATACGACGAAATTCGATTACGTGCTGCTTTCACACCATTACATCGAAAATCCGGTAAATCAAACAAACTACAAGAGGTATCTTTTGAGATTACTCGACATAATCAATAGATTTGATGGATACCATGCACTTGCACACTTAGATTTTCCAAGGAGATATCACGAATACAACGAACCGTTCTCTAAGGACCTTTTCGATGTAATTGGCGAGATACTCAAAACACTTATCAAAAATGGAAAATCACTCGAATTAAACACTGCGGCCATGTCCCTTTACGGTGAGCCGAACCCATCGATCGAAATACTGAAATTGTACAAATCTTTGGGTGGAAGAAACATAACAATTGGCTCAGACGCACATGAACTGGAAGACATTGGCAAAGGGATAAACGATGGTATTGAAATATTGAAGAAACTCGGTTACAATTATATCTTGATATTCGACATAGAGTGGAAAGAAGTAAGAATTTAAAAAATTAGAAATCCAACGTGGCAAAGATACCAGATGCCAAAAACAAGAGGAATATATCATCTATATAGAAATCACAAGAAATCACAAGGAGGTATGTAGCTATGGAAATTAGTGCACAAATGGTCAAAGAACTGAGAGAAAGAACCGGCGCCGGCATGATGGATTGTAAGAATGCATTGAACGAAGCAGCGGGCGACATGGAGAAAGCCATCGATATACTCAGAAAAAAAGGCCTTGCAAAGGCAGCAAAGAAAGCGGGAAGGGAGACCCACGAAGGTTTAATCATCTCCTACATTCACCACAACGGCAAATTAGGCGTTCTACTTGAACTCAATTGCGAGACCGATTTCGTTGCAAGAACAAACGAATTCAAAGAATTGGGCAACAAGATAGCCATGCACATTGCCGCAATGGCACCAAGATGGGTAAAAAGAGAAGACGTACCAGCAGATGTAATTGAGAAGGAAAAAGAAATATACAGAGAACAACTCAAAGATTCTGGTAAACCAGCACAAGTTGTTGAAAAGATAATTGAGGGAAAACTCGAAAACTTCTACGAAGAAAACTGCCTTATGGATCAGAAATACGCACTTGATCAGACAGTTGGCATAAAAGACATGGTGCAACAAGCGATAGCAAAGATAGGTGAGAATATCCAAGTATCCAGATTCGTCAGAATGCAAATTGGTGAGTAAGATTCTAAGAGTAAGATTCTAAATGAAAATCTTTGCAACTTTCAACAATTCGTACAACAAGTAAAGCCGTGTTATACACGGCTTTTTTTATTTCACTTGTACTCGAATTTATGTCGTTCATAGCCAAATCCATACCGTTCATCATCGATTTTCAACGGTTCATAGAATTGATAAAAATTGAACCAAAAAGCGTGATATAATAAGATAGGTTTTAAGTTTTGATTGTTGGTATTCATGTAATCATCGATATGTGCTATCAACACAAAGGGACCTCACGGCATAGTTCAAAGAAGTTACTCAAAAAGTGGTGTAAATTCAATCTTAGCCAAACGGAGGTGGAGTATATGAAAAAAGGGTTTACGTTAGTGGAACTATTGATAGTGTTGGCGGTTATTGCAGCACTCATGGCAGTTGCAACACCTATGGCGCTGAATGCAGTTAAACAAGCAAAGGCAAGCCAGGTGGCGCAGAACTTGCAGAATATCATGACGGCGGAAGAAAATTACGTAAATACTGAACAAAGCCTTCCAGCAACCACTGTTGATCAACTAGTAAGTAAGAATTATCTTTCATCAACGCCTACTAACTACACCATTGATACTAAGCCTACTCCAACTGCTTGGGATAATGGGCAAGTAAAGGTTACTATAAAGTACAATGGTGGTGATGTAAGTGTAGCTGATGTTAAGAAGCAGAATCCGAATGTTATAGATGGTGGTTCTGGTGCTCCTGCTTTGGAAGCTACTGTTGTGAAATGGTGGTAATGTACATTATTTGGAATATTTACAATATCCAACACCGATAACAATCGATAGCGTTTGAAAAACATCCAACAATCGGTCCCTTTGTAGGGACCGATTGTTGTTCTTAATAGTGTTATTCTGCTTGGTTATACTGATTTTGATCTTTCAATCTACCTGAGGTGAGATGTATGGTAAATGGATTTACATTGATCGAACTCTTGGTGACCTTGGCAGTTATTTCTTTATTGATGTTAGTTGCGACAGTACTTGTTTTTAGTGCATACAGAGATGTACAAGCAAATCAAGTAGCTCAGAACTTTAAAAATTTGAAGACGGCTATCGACGTTTATTTTGCTACCGTTCATGAATTACCAAAGGCACGCTACGCTTCTAGCACTGTATTAACTGATTACGTATCGCATCTTCCATCAGGTTATGAAATAATCTTTGACACAGCATTCAATGTTGATAACACTGCAACTGCAACTATTATCTACACGGGTGGAAATGCGAAATTTGCCGATATTTCAAAAGATAATCCAGAAGTACATCAACTTACGGTAGATGTTTACACAAAGTTGCCTGGTGTGGAAATACGTATAATGAAATGGTAGTTCGCGTTGTTATTTCTTCCCTCCAAATCTCCTTACCCATTCTTGAGCTATGTATGCGCCCACATCTTCAGCGAACGTGCCCGGCCCAAATCCTGCGTCGAATCCCAATTCCTTTGCAAGTTCGTGTGTGATTCTTGGCCCTCCAACGACTACGATTAAGTCATTTCTTATCCCCTCTGCTTCAAGTAATTCTATGAGGTTTGTAAGGTTCTTTATGTGCACATTTTTTGCCGTGACAGTCTGTGAGACGAGCAGTGCATCTGCCTTTACTTCGATCGCCTTTGCGACGAATTCTTCGTTTGGTACTTGGCTGCCCATGTTGTAGACTTCAAACCATTTGTATCTCTCAAGTCCATAATGGCCCGCGAATCCTTTCATGTTGAGTATTGCATCAAGCCCGACTGTGTGTGCATCAGTTCCGGTCGTCGCACCTACGACAACAAGTTTTCTCCCTATGTTCTTTTCTATGAATTCGTCTATCTCTTCCATTGTCATTGTGTGCACTTCTACCTTTGGCACCTTAATCGATGTGTAGTCTATCGTGTGTACGCACTCGCCATATCCAATGAAGAAAGTGAACCCTTCCGTGAGCTGGTTATGGTACACGATCATAGGATTGTCCAACCCCATCTTCTTCATGAGCTGCTTTGCTGCTTCGACTGCCTCACCCCCGTCTGGTACCGGTAGTGTGAAACTGACTTGAACCTTTCCGTCGTTCATCGCATCGCCGTAAGGCTTTATTGCTTTCAAATCAAGCGTTTTATTGAAATCTTTCTTTTCAAGCGAGTACAATCCTCCGCTCATTGTTATGCCTCCTCTTTTTGCAGATTTTCAGTATTTTTTCTCAGTATTTTGTTTACAATATGCAATTTACGAATACATAGATCCTTACGATGTTTACTATGTTTACTACGCTTACTATGCTCACTGTGCTTACTGTGCTTACCGTTCTTCACGTTTTCTACTGAGCATCATTTCGGGGAACGGATTGTAATAGTGCCGCCCCTTCTCGAAAACACCATCTAGTCCCTTACCGCCCTTCATAGGTCTCTTTGTATTTGCAAAGACACCCTTTTCGAGTGATTTGAATAACCCATCTTCACGCATCTTTTCTAACAAGTCTATTGCTTGGTCCAACACTTCTTCCGCCCTCTTTTGAATGATGCCATTCTCTTTGAACGTGATTTCGTCGCCGAGGTTTTTCATGTTGTTGAATATGTATTTGGCAGTGTCGATTGCAACGTATCTGTCGGATAAAAATGGTGTATGGATTGCTTCGGTCATCATCCCGAGTAGTTGTATACCTTGTTTTGTCCATATGCCAACAACGTTGAACAATGCATCTTGTACGAGTCCTTTGAAGATGTTGCCTGTCATGAATCGCGTCGGCGGCATGTATTTGAGCGGTGCCTTTGGGAATATCTCCCTTGAGAGCTGTGCCTGTGCGAGTTCGTACAAAAATCCATTCTCCATAGATGGATCCATCTCAAATGCATGGCCAAGTCCCATCTGTTCTTCCGGTATACCTGCCAGCAGTGCAAGTTGTTCGTTTATGAGCTGAGAAGCTGTCACTGTGTGGCCTTGTTCATACGCATCTGCCGTAGTCAAGTAGTTATCTTCACCTGTGTTTATGATTATCCCCGCATATCCGAGTATGATCCTCGAAAAGTACTGATCTACCATCGTTCTAATCATGTTTATATCTCTGAAGAGTATACCGTAGAGTGCATCGTTGAGCATCATGTCAAGCCGTTCCATAGCACCTAACGCTGCAATCTCCGGCATGCATAGGCCTGAACTGTAGTTTGTCTGCCGCACGTATCTTCCAACTTCCTTCGAGACTTCATCGAGTGCTTTCCTCATGATTTTGAAGTTTTCCTGCGTAGCATAAGTGCCACCGAAACCTTCTGTCGTCGCTCCGTACGGTACGTAATCTAGGAGGCTCTGTGCGGTTGAACGTATGACGGCTATTACATCTGCCCCTTGCCTTGCTGCCGCTTGAGCTTGAACAACATCCTCGTAGATGTTGCCCGTAGCAACGATGACATATACGTAAGGTTGCGATGGCTCACCAATTTCGGAAAGCATCCTCTCACGCTCTTGTCTCTTTTCATCTATTAGCTTTATCGCTTCTTGAGCAAGTTCGTTGATCTTTGATTTTATCTCCTCTACATCGTGCATCGGTAATTTCGTAAGGTTGAGTTTGCCGTTTGAGACTTGCTCGGCTATTTGTTGAGGTGTCAACCCAGTTTCGAGCATAGCGTTACCTATGTACAAAGCCACTCCATCTTGGAGTCCGCCATTTTCCTTTATGTGATCTACGACGACGTTGGGCAATGGTACATCCTCACTATTTACACCGTCTATTCCAAAAAACCTGCATATCGTTCGTTCAACGCTTACGGTTGAATATTGGCTGACAAAATTCACAACATCGAGCGCAATATCTTTTGCAATCTGTCTTGCCTTCTCCACTTTCTTTTCATCGATTCCCAACTTGCTTTCAAAAACTTCTGCCATGTGATTACCTCCTTGTTCTTGCTCGTTATAAGATGTTTTCAATTTTTTTGTTTCTTATTCAACTCATCTATCTTCTCTTTTGCTTTGTTGACAAACTCATCGTTGATTTTGAGTAGTTCCATGACACGAATTGCCTCTTTTGGAACTTCATCACCTTCGACTTTGATGAGCTGGTAATCTATGTAATCTTGTATATTACTCGTCGCACCAGACAATTGAACATCGCTTTTCAATCCTTTAACTCTCAGTCTTCTCTTGGCGTTTATCCCATCGAAGTGTGAGACGATGAGTGCATAGCATTCAACACTTTCGAATAACTCAACAATCGCATTTACAATTGCAGTTCCCTCGTGCGGGTTAGTTGTACGTGCAGGTTCGTCTATCATAATTAGTGAATTCAATGAAGTCATCGAATTCTCTTTGACTTTGCAATATATCTCGTCGATTGCTTTGATCTCAGCTGCAAACGAAGATAAGCCACTTAGTGGTCTTTGCGCATCTTCTGTGACGATTGCAATTGTGTCAAAGTACACCGTCTCGCAAACGCGTGCTGGAACGAAAAAACCGAGTTGTGCCATGTATTGAATTAATGCAACGGTCCTAAGTACCACACTCTTTCCAGACATGTTTGCTCCAACGATCAACGTCACGCCCTTTTCTATCTCTATACTGACCGGTTGATACCTCTTCCCACCAGCTACCAACTTCTCTTTCAAAATAGGATTGAACATGTCGCAAATCACAAGTCTTCTCGCATCCTCAATTTCTTGCGTACATATAGAAGGCATGGAAAGTCCCAGCTCAACAGCCAACTTCGCCTTTGCCAAGATAACGTCAAGGTATCTCACTTTTTCGATCGCATTTCTCAATTCTGTTGCCTTTTGGGACAAATTCTCGCTTATTCTCTCAATAACTTGCTTTTCGATTTCCCTTTCCTCATTTTCAAGTGCTATCTCCATCTCAGAACCTTCCGGATCATCTTTCTCGCTGTGTATCTTGTTCAGTTCTCTCTTTTTCTTCCTTATCTCCTTCAATCTCTCATCGTATAGGTCGTATATGTAGAACGTTGGCATCCTAAGTCCTTCTGGGTCCAGCAAATTCAACACGTCTTCGAGGTTTGGTGGAATGAACTTGTCGTCTAAGAAGCCTAACAACTTTTCTCTCAACGACTGAACGGTGAGTACAAAGTTTTTTAACTCGAATAATTCGATCTCATCAACTACCTCCCCTGTTTCTAATCTGCGTACCGTCTGGGAGATGTCTACGATACATTCGAGCGTATTTTCAACTGCCTCGCACAGTTTCGTATTCTTTTCCAAAATTTGGATGATGTACTGTGTATCTTGCAGTTGTCCGATTAGATGCTCACCTTTCAGAGATTGAATGTGCTGAAAGTACCTTTTTCCGAAAGGTGTCTTAGGGCTCAGTTGCGCTCTTATGTAATCGAATCCGATTATTTTTTCAAATTCTTCTCTTTTCTCCGGAAATGTAATTAATTTCGAATGTTGCACTTTTTCCATTTTTGCGCCCCTTGTGAATCTTCCACAATTCTATAATTTTACGTCTATTATTGGCAACGTTGGTAGGTGGTTTTTGAGCTCACGGATAATTGAAATCGAGTCTAATGAATAACCATTTGGTGATAGTGGGTTGACTGTGATTCCAATTATATTTGCATTCCTTAGTACTTTTATATTTGGTTTGTATTTGTTGTAAGTTTCTTGAGTAACGAATATCTTGGTGAAATCACGCACGATTATCTCTCTATCGTGCAAATATCTCAAAATGGAATCTGTTAGCGCACCGGAGATGTATATGCTTTTGAAAGTTTTGCCAAACGTTTCCAATTGTGAGATGTTCAATGCAGACTCAATGGGTGCCTTGTCCCACTTCTCACCATCTGAGATGTAAACACCATTTAGTTCATCAAGAATATTCGCCGTTTGCTTATCGACGGTTGGAAGCGACGCAAGTGTGTAAATATACCGCGTATGCTTTATTATCTCGCTCTTGTTTAGAGAGTAAGCAGCACCAGTTGCGAGTATTATACCATCAGCAACAAACGGTGTTGCTTGGCTAAACCGCGAGAGCGCACCGTCTATTATAACCATATCGGAGTATCTATGCATAAAGGCTACGACGTCTTTCATCCATTCCACAGTTGGCGGACCTGATATTACGACCTTTCCACTCTCCAAAGCCCTTGCTATAACAAGCCTTCCAGTTGCCGTTGATTGCTGAGAGACATGCAATATTTCAGATAGTACCTTCCTCTTTCTAAAGAAATACTCTGTTGTTGTGTATACAAAACCCGCTTCAACGTACACGGACGGTTTGAGTGTTCCGTAGACTAAATCCTTCTCTTCCCCGTCCGTTCCAATTGAAGTAATCGATATCTTCTTTCTATTCTTTAAGTGCTTAACGATAAAATTCAGTGTTTCTGTCTTTCCTGTGTTCTTTTCCAACCCTATGATCGCCAACGTCTTCAACTTTTCAGCGGATGAAATGATCCTTTCCACATCCGCGTCGAACTGATCACTAACGTTTGGATCATCAACGTACATTTGAGTCATCACATATCAGACCTTTACAAGTGCCTCTCCTTCGATTGCATTCTCTCCGTTCGGTTTTACTACCAGCGTTTCAAGGAGCACTCTCCTCTTTTCCCTATCAATTTCCTTAACAGTCAATCGAACCGTTACTTCCTCGCCAACGTAGACGGGTCTTTTGAATTTTGCATTCTGCATGAGATACACAGTGCCGGCTCCAGGAAATTCCATGCCAAGTACGGCAGAAACTATACCAAGAGACAGTATGCCGTGCGCAATGCGTCCGCCGAATATGCTATTTCTTGCAAATTCATCGTCCAAATGAACTGGGTTTTTGTCACCAGTTGCCTCTGCGAACATCTTGATCATCTCATCGGTAACTATTCTCTTGACTTCGTATACTTGTCCAACGTACATCTTTTCGATTTCCATTTTCTCACCCTTTCCTTTCTTCCTTCCATTTTTTAATTCTTTCATGCCTCTCCAACTGTGCTGGTTCTATACTGATAGTTTTGTCGGTGAACAGTTTAGCAACACCGGAGAACTTGTATTTATCTCTGTACTCACTGTCATCGACATCACTTTCAACATCTTCTGGTTCGTGGTAAGCAACGATGACACCCTCGTAATTTCTGAGTATGACCGTGTGATCAGACATCGAAACCATGTAGTTTGGCATCACCCTTATCTTTCCACCGCCAGCCGGCGCATCTACAACGAATGATGGAACGCAGAATCCGGAGGTATGTCCAATCAACGCTTCGATGATTTCGACACCTTTCTTAACCGAAGTTCTGAAGTGTGCTAAGCCCTGTGATAGATCACATTGGTATATGTAATATGGTCTGACTCGAATTTTGACAAGTTGGTGTACAAGTTCCATCATTATGTATGGACTATCGTTTATCCCCCTGAGCAAAACGGATTGATTTCCCAATGGAATTCCCGCATCTGCCAACATCTCGCATGCGCGTGTCGATTCTGGTGTTATCTCTTTCGGATGATTGAAATGTGTATTTATCCAAATTGGATGATACTTTCTCAGCATGTTTGTCAATTCCGGAGTAACTACCTGTGGTAAAACAACGGGAGTTCGTGTACCTATTCTTATTATCTCAACGTGCTTTATTTTTCTCAGTTCTTTTAGTATGTACTCAAGCATCTCGACACCGACAAGCATTGCATCTCCACCAGACAAAAGGACGTCTCTAACCTGCGGTGTCTCTTTTATATATTCTATCATCGCATCTATCTCTTGTTTACTCCTCGATTTGTCATGTTGACCTGCAAATCTTCGTCTTGTACAGTGTCTGCAGTACATCGAACACATATCGGTTACGAGCATGAGTACTCTATCTGGATATCTATGTGTCAATCCGGGGACTGGTGAGTCCTCATCTTCGTGCAGCGGATCAAGCATATCCCAAGGAGAGGTGTAAAGTTCTTTTGCCGTTGGAACCGCTTGACGTCTGATTGGACACTTGGGATTGTCCTTATCCATAAGCGTTGCATAGTACGGTGTTATGGCCATTCTCAATGTCTTCAGCGCATTCCTTGCCCCTTCTTCTTCCTCAGGTGTTAATGTTATCACCTGTTTCAACGTGTCAACATCCATAATTCTGTTTCTCAGTTGCCATTTCCAGTCATTCCATTCATCTTCGGTAACATTTTTCCACAAAGGTATGTCTTTGAAATACCTTGCCATAATTAGGCCTCCCCTATATCGACGTCAAAATTTCAGATCAAATGTACAACCTTTCAAATAATTCTCTTATTTCCTTTGACTCTCTGAGTATGTTAAGAGCAACTTGTGCGTGTCCCTTCGTGTATCCATTGCCTATCATCATCGTTACATCCTTTCCAATACCTTCTGCGCCGAGTGCTGCTCTCGTAAAGGACGTAGCCATGCTGAAGAAATAAACTATACCTTCATCTTTTGTAATCAGTATCGATGACATTTCGGTTGCTGGGACGTTGACGTTGTTTATAACTACATCGCAGTATTTGCCACCCGTAATCTCCATGACTTTCTCATACACTTCCATTGGCTTGGTTGCATCTGCAACGACAACGTGGTGGGCAAGTCTGAGTTCTTCAATTCTTTTTGCATTGTCTGGAAAATACTCCACAACGATAACCTTCCCATCTTTTCCAACTGCTTTCATCGCCTCGTATGCACAGAGTACGCCAGATTTCCCGCCCCCACCTATGATGCAGACTGTCATACCAGGTTTAACGAGCTTTTGCGTCTGTGCAGGCGCACCTGCGACGTCCAACACGGCAAGTGCCAATTTCTCTGGTATGTCATCGGGTAATTTTGCATAAATGCCGCTTTCAAACAATATTGCTTTTCCTTTAATGTCTACTTGGTCAGTATCCACATTTACTTTCAATATTTCATCGATTTTCAAAGGTGTAAGTGAGAGAGAGACCAACGTAGCTATTTTGTCTCCAACCTTCAAATTCGTTGGAAAGTCCGGCCCTATCTCTTCGATGGTCCCTATGAGCATACCACCTGAACCCGTGACAGGATTCTGGAGTTTTCCCCTTTCATTTACAATCTTCAGAATAGTCTCCTTCATGCATTCTACACTTCCATTGCACGATTCTTCGATCTGTGTAAAGCTTGCAGAATCGACGTTCAATGTCTTGACATCAATTAACATTTCATTAGTGTATATCTCCATCGTGTTATCGATCTTCTGAGCAGCCTGTGGTAACGTCCCTTTGGGTTCTATCACTCTATGTGTACCAAAAGGACATCCTTTAACACTTTTCATATCTTCTTACCTCCTAATACCTAAGATTTCTCTTGCCTCATTTGGGGTTGCAATCGGTCTATCAACTTCCTTTGCAATCTTTGCGATGCGTTCAACCAATTGGGCATTGGATGTTGCAAGCTCGCCTTTTCTGTAATATATGTTGTCTTCAAAACCTACTCTAACGTGTCCTCCCATGACTATTGCGTGTGTGGCCAGTGGCAACTCGTATCTACCGACACCTGCAACCGTCCACGTGCAACCTTTCGGAAGTTTGTTTACCAAAAATACAAGATCCTCTATATTTCCACTCATCGCACCTGGAACTCCTAATACAAAATCGAAGTGAAGAGGTAACTCCAACAATCCCTTCTTCACAAGCCTCAATGCGTTGTCTATCATTCCAGGCTCAAATACTTCGATCTCAGGCTTTATCCCTTTCTCTTTCATCCTCGTCGCAAGCAGTTCCATGAACGAAGGAGAGTTGAAAAATACGTCATCACCGAAGTTGCATGACCCTGCCGATAGTGTTGCCATCTCCGGATTGGCATTTAGACATTCTATCCTTTCTTCCGGTTTATGCCACACCGCCCCACCTGTAGAAAACTGAACGATGATGTCGCATCTTTCTTCTACCAATCTCTTAATTTCTGCGTACACTTCTTTTGATTGAGTGGGTGTACCATCTGGCATTCTGGCATGAATGTGTGCTATGGACGCACCGGCTTGCCAGCATCTGTATACATCTTCAGCTATTTCCTCGGGGGTTATAGACAGATTCGGTTGCTGTTCCCTAGTAACCTCGGCGCCCGTAACCGCAGCTGTAATGATCAATTTATCCATAATCCTCACCTTCGTTTCTTCTACTTTTCAATCTCAAAATTCAAATCTATCACATATCGTGTTTGTATCGTTGCTTGTTGAGTGGTACAACACACGTACCGCTCGCTTTACACACCAGTATCGGTTCTTCCAATACCTCTGCTGCACTGTCGTTTATATCAGTTCTCGAATGAATGACTTTGTACGCTTCGAATCTCATTTTTCTTGATGTTTTTCCAACTTCAATTATCTCTCCATACGCCTCTATGTAATCTCCAGCGAAAACGGGAGCGAGAAATTCAACACTATCGTATGCCCGGAATAGTCCTTCATCTCCATCGTATCTGATCAATAGTTCAGTTGCAACATCTCCGAAAAGTTGCAACATCTTCGCACCGTCCACTAGATTACCGCCATAATGTGCATCTGCTTGGCTCATTCTCAATCTGATGTGTACTTTTGGAAGTTCCATCGTTCTCCCTCCTAACGTGTGCGGTTCATGAAATATCTTACATTCTCATATTCTCATGTTTTCGTGCTTTTAGAATTTCTTCAATTCCGAAGATACAATCAACCTCGCTTCGGTTAATCTCAATACCTCTTCCAATGTAGTTTCTTCGGCAATTTCTTTAAGTAATAGTCCGTCATCAGTTGGCTCAATAACCGCAAGTTCTGTGACTATCAAGCTTACCCTTCTCACAGAAGTTAGTGGTAAAGAACATCTCTTTACTATCTTTGGTTCGCCCTTTGCCGTATGAGTCATAGCAACGATCACTTCTTTTGCGCCAGTTACGAGGTCCATCGCACCTCCCATACCCGGTACCATCTTCCCTGGTACCATCCAGTTAGCCAAGTGTCCTTCTTCATCTACCTGCAATCCACCAAGTACGGTGACATCCAGATGACCGCCGCGAATGAGTGCAAAGGAAAATGCACTATCAAATGTCATGGCACCTGGCAGCGCAGTGATGAATCCAGCGCCTGCGTTGGTCAAGTCTTTATTTTCGTATCCCTTTTCTGGTTCCGGTCCCATGCCAACTATTCCATTCTCACTCTGAAAGAAAACATGTATGTCTTTGGGAATGTAATTCGCTACTAATGTGGGAAGACCTATTCCAAGATTTACAAGATACCCTTCTTTCAGTTCTTGTGCTACTCTCCTTGCGATCTTTTCCTTTGAATCTACCGGCATATCATTTCACCCCCGAAACGACAACGTAATCAACAAGTATGCCTGGAGTCTTTATTTCATCGGGCGTTAACGTTCCAACTGGTACGATCTCCTCAGCTTCTACTATCACGGTGTCAGCAGCCAATGCCATTAGTGGGTTGAAATTTGTTGCGGTTAAATTATAGACCAGATTTCCGTAGTAATCGCATCTCTTTGCTTTTATCAATGCAAAATCTGCCCTAATGGGAAGTTCCAGCAAGTACTTCTTTCCATCTACTTCTATCACGCGTTTACCATTCTCAACAACCGTACCAACGCCGGTTGGTGTCAATATACCGCCCAAGCCTGCACCGCCAGCCCTAACTCTCTCTGCCAACGTCCCTTGTGGTATTAATTCTACTTCCATCTCACTTGCAATCATCTGTCTTTGAGTCTCCGGGTTTGTTCCTATGTGCGATACAATAACCTTTCTACAGAGTTTGTTCTTCACAAGTTTTCCAATTCCTCTATCTTCAAATGCTGTGTCGTTACCAATTACAACTAAATCACCAATGCCTTTTTCCACTAACTTATCGATAATATTCTCAGGTGTACCGACACCAAGAAATCCACCGATCATAAGTGTGGAACCAGGCCTTATCAATTCACTAACTTCTTCTATATCGATAACTCTCAACGTAACCCCTCCCCTCAAAAAAGTTGCGAACAGTTTTTGCATGAAGTTTTCAGCAATTTTAATTATGTTAAAAGAGTTAAGATTGAATAGCGGAAACATTTCACAATCAGAGTATACCATTAACATCTTATATTTTCTAATGTAGCATGATTTGGAAAGAGGATGCATAATTAAGAAAGAGAAAGCAATGAAAAGAGAAAACATATAGATTACATCTATATCGATATAGCCAAGCCTTCTATAATAGGTAGATATTTGGTATGAAAACTATCCATGAGTGAGATATTGAAGTATAATTCATCAAAGCGCAAGTAAATGCCGAATTTGCTTGCACAAGGGAATTTAATGAGAAAAGGCAACTGAGAGGGAGGGAGAGATTTGGCAAGATATGTTGGAAATTATGTCGAAAGACAGATTGATGGAACCATAATCTTACAATCACCCATGCTACTTGAATTTTCAAATGTGAGGCATGCATTTACAACTCGTCAAATCACTGATGCACAAGCAAGAGAGAAGTTTTTCGAGTTGAATATGTCTTTGAATTCTCCAGACTTTCCTGAGCACTTTGAATTCTTTGCAAAAGCATTTGGAATTAATCCTCGTAGCTGCATATTCTCCCATCAGACACATAGTAAGAACATAAAGATCGTAGATCATAGTAATATTAATGAACCATTTTGGAATAGAAAAATGAACGATATAGATGGGCTTATTACAAGCGAGCCAGGAATTTTCTTGGTAACGACGTATGCAGATTGCATGCCCATCGTTGCGTATGATTCGAATCGAAAAATCGTCGGCGTTGCACATTCAGGTTGGCGTGGGACGCTGCTTGAAATAGCCAAAGAGTTGATATTGAAGATGAACGAAGATTTCAATTCTAACCCGCAAGATATCTTTGTTACGGTTGGCCCTTCGATTGGGCCAGAGAGCTTTGAGGTTGGAAGTGATGTCGCATCAGAGTTCTTAGTAAAATTCGGTAAAAGCGTTGTTATCGAGAGATCAGGTAGATTCTACGTTGATCTTTGGAAGGCAGTTGAAATTTCGTTGAGAACAGTTGGGATTGTACATCTGGAGTTTTCAAACGTAGATACGTACAAGGCAACGGAGTATTTCTATTCATATAGAAAAGAAAAGACTAAGAAAAGGTTTGCAACCATCGTAGGAATTATCAAGTAAGATATTACGTCTCCCTCAAATGTTTGAACGATTATTGAGAACTTATAGAAACTTATAGAATATTTTGGGAAATCTCACTGATTTTGACGTGCCCCAAGTAATGATAAGTAATGAATCCATAGTGGTTATCTAGTAAATTATGTGTTGTGCTTACCCTTATCTACAAAGATTTCTATGATGATTTTGCCTTCATCTGATGCAAAATCCAGTTTTTTTATGTACGGAGCCAAAACATATATGCCTTCCAAACCATTGGCAAGCTGAGAAAGCGATGAATAATATTTCAGTTCCGGGTGATCTTTCATCTTGGATAATATTTTGAGTTCTCTTTCGATTTTTTCTCTATTTTTGTCATCTATGTTACCCTCTATCATGATATGAAAATTGTTTTCCAAACGCACTATCTCGCTGGAAACCAGGTGGGCTTCATTTTCAAGCAGATAAAAAACCAGATCATTCATTATGCTCCCTATAAGCTTCTTAGTATCCATATTCTTTCATCACCTCTTGAAGATAATATTCAGTTGTTTCGTTATGTTCTTTGAAAGGACTTTAGCAGCTTCGATCAATGGAATTAGAAATATAGCAATTAGACCCCCTGAAAGTCCATTGTTGTAAAGATTAAGTCCGTGATGCAAAAAGGAAGTGTTCAACACGAGTGCACTGTGAAGAAATCCTGCAAGTATGCCCCAAAATATTCCAAATTCTCCAGCAATCGGCGCAAGAGTTGTACCAAATAAGACTGCAAGTACCATATTTGCACTGTTCATTGGTTGAGCGTTTGTAATTGCCCCTATGAGTATTCCGATTATTATTGGTGCTATGTTTTTTGGGTGTTTTCCAAATGCTCCAAACCCTGCCAATGTCATTATACCTCCAATTGTAGGACCATTTAGAGAAGAACCTATCATGAGGACATAAGTTGTACCAAACAGGCCAAGTATACCTATGTTTATAAAGGTTATTGCTTCATTTTCAAGTAAAGGGAAATCGGTTATGAGTTTTCCAGAGTACTTCAGAAGATTCTTATAACCATTTAGAGTCCAATTGTTCAATTTCAAACCAAAGGTTAGTATGAAAATGAATACTGCATAAATAAATATCGAGAGCAGCACCTGATTTTCTGTGTGCCAATAAAATTGTGCGGGTGGTTCTAAATTGTACGCTTTCAACAGTGCCCCAAGTATCATCCCAAGAATACCGGCCGTGAAGCCAACGTTGTACAGACTGTATCCGCGATGTAGCGTCAGTGAGAAGCTTGCAAGTGGGGGTAAAAGAAATCCAATGAAGATGACCATTAAAAATCCAATCATGTCAAATCCCCTGCTGATTACAAGGTGTGTTGTGAATGGTGCAAGAGCAGTGCCGAAATATGCAACATACAGATAAGTTTTCATGTTTTCACCAACCAATAACGTGTACAAGAAAACTCCTAATACGATCGGCCATACGTTGAATATGTTCTTGCCAAAGAGTGCAAATCCACCTATCGTCATCATCGCCGCTATCGAAACACCGGAAGGGGATATTCTGATAAATTTCAATAATAAAGTGAAGGTAAGCATCAGTAAACCAGAATTAAGAAAAGCTCCGCCTATTCCTGCTATTTCTAAATAATCGGCTATGAGATAATCTGGCGATGTTATTATTTTAGATATCTGCTCTGGTATGCTTAGATTGCCCGTTATTATTCCGAAGCATATGAATATAAGAGATAGTGTGTAGAGAAATTTGAATATCAAAATCATCACCCCTATATGCAACATTCTCACTAAGAGTCTAGTGGAACAAATATGCTTACCATTGCAGCTCTGACCTTATTATACATTACTATACATTACTATTGTTGTATTAGACTCGCATATTAGACTGGAAATCTGCCACGATGATTATATCATAAGACGTAAGTCATCCGAAATTCTATAGGTGAAATTTATCTTGAGTAATAAATTCTGTTGACTTTTTCAAAAGGCAAGAGTAATATTGTAACGTAAATAATCTTGGGAATTCTAAGAAAGGGGGTTGTCCAATGATCAAGTTGTTGAGAATTTCGGCAGATTTGCAGTTGGTGGGAATGGTGTTTTTCGTTGGACAGCCCGAAGATGGAGCTTTCAAACGTGATTTGGGGTGTGTATTCGTTGAGACTTAGGCTTGTTATCCAGTAGGCATTGGCCTTGCACTCAAGACACTCAAAATTACATAAATGTTAGGACGTTTGAAAATCAATTGCACTCCACGGGTTGTACTCCGTGGAGTTTTTTTATGTACTTATTCTATGCATTCTCGGCATTCTCGCGGTATATTTTAACTTTGTTGTTTTGGCTATTATTCACACATTCATCACTCATGGGGAAAAGTTAACGGAGGTAAAGTTATGAAATCAACGGGTGAATTTCGATTACTGTTTCAGTATTTCAAAGGTTATGGATTCATGTACGCTTTAGCAATTCTTTCAACGGCAGTTTCCGCAATGCTGTCGCTCGCAACACCGCTCTTAGTAAAGATAACGATAGATAGTGTCATAGGGGATAATCCAGTTGGTCTTTCGTTTATAGACGATATCTTCAAAGCGCTCGGAGGTAGAGAGTTTCTCATAAACCATCTTTGGATTATTGGCGTTGCGATAGTACTACTCACAGTTCTCAATGGCTTGGCTATGTATGCAAGAGGTAAGTTAGCTTCCAAGGCTTCAGAAAGCGTTGCAAAGAAATTTAAAGATGAACTTTACAGTGTGATTTTGAAAGCTGACTATGGTTTCTACTCTAAATACCCGTCTGGAGACATTATTCAAAGATGTACTTCAGACGTCGAGACAGTAAGAAATTTCCTGTTTTCAGAATTGGTAGAAGTTGGGAGAACGATATCTTTGGTAGTGCTTATATTGTCGATAATGGTTAGCCTGAACGTAAAGATGGCCTTGATAGCATCTGCTACGTTGCCAATATTAGTCGTTTTGGCATTCTGGTTTTTCAGAGTAGTTGAGAAGAATTTCAAAGAGACTGACGAGGCCGAAGCGGAAATGACGAATGTTGTCCAAGAGAATATTACAGGCATGCGAGTCGTTAAGGCATTTTCAAGAGAAGAGTATGAAATAGAGAAATTCATGAAGAAGAATTCCAAGTACAGGGCTCTCGATTACAAGTTATACGTGATATTTGGCAAGTTCTGGGCTATAACTGACTTCTTATCCTTGCTCCAAATTGCACTTGTTGTCGTTTTTGGAGTTGTCTTTGCCATAAGAAGTGATGTCACCATAGGTACTCTGGTAGTATTCACGAGCTATGAGAGTATGTTGTTGTGGCCGGTCCGTCAATTTGGCAGGATATTGTCTAATCTTGGTAAGATGAAGATATCGCTCAAGAGAATATCAGAGATATTGTCAACTTCAAGGGAAGATATTGAAGATAGCGGGAATGAAAATGTATCCATAAACGGTGATATCGAGTTCAAACACGTTTCGTTTGGATATTCGACAGATCACTTGGTACTCGACGATGTTTCATTCAAGATAGAAAAGGGTCAGACAGTCGCATTCTTTGGAACTACTGGTTCGGGAAAGTCTACAATCATCAACCTACTTATGAGAATTTACGAGCCAACTAGTGGAGAAATTCTGATCGATGGCAGGCCTATATCGCAGATACCTAAAAGCGTAATTCGTCGGAACATAGGATTGGTGCCACAAGAAGCATTTCTCTTTTCGAAAAAGGTGAAAGAGAATATTGCATTGACCAAGCCTCATACACACTTTGAGGAGATAGTAGATGCATCGAAAATGGCACACGTTCATGATGATATTATCCAGCTTGAAGAAGGATACGATACACTCGTCGGAGAGAAAGGTGTCACTCTTTCCGGTGGACAACGTCAGAGGGTAACGATAGCAAGAACACTGCTGAGCAATTACAAAGTGTTGATATTCGATGATTCGATGAGTGCGGTAGATACCGAGACTGAAGCAAAGATAGTTGAAGCGATAGAATCGAGAAGCAAGACGCTTACAACAATTCTCGTGTCTCATAGAATTGCGAGTATCAGAGGTGCAGATAAGATCATAGTTTTAGAAAAGGGAAAAGTAACAAACGTAGGCACGCACAACGAACTCATCTCAAAACACGGTCTGTATCAAAATGTGTGGAAGATTCAGTCGATATTGGAAAAAGAAAAGGTTGAAGAACACAACTAATGGTGAATAGAGACTAAAGAATAGTAAAGTAGCCAAGTCTTGATTAGTCCTATACAAGAAATATGCAAAAAGGGGTGCAGAGTTATGTTTGAAGAAGAAATAGATATTAAAAAGACGAAGATAAACGTTTCCTTATGGGTTAAGTTTTTTGGATATTTGAGTAATTACAAACTACATCTCATCGGTTTGTTAGTAATCATGATAGTGGTTGGACTTATAGAGGCGACGTTTCCATTTTTGACAAAGTATGCAATAGATAATTTCGTGGTGCCAAGAACATTCGATAACTTTGAGATATTTCTGATAATTTTCGGGACGCTTGTTGTAGTACAGTCTCTTAACACATACTTACTGATGATTTTGGCGGGCAGAATTGAAAATGGTATGACATATGATATTAGGAATCAGGCATACAAGAAGTTGCAATCGCTACCGTTGAGTTTCTTCGATTCAACGCAGACAGGGTTCGTAATGGCAAGGATTCTCTCAGACGTTCAAAAGATCAGTGGCGTTCTGTCATGGAATATTGTCGACAGTGTCTGGGGCATTTCTTCCATGTCTTTCATCTTGGTCTATCTGTTGATACTTAATTGGAAGATGGCGTTTTTTGTATTGTGTGCCATCCCAGTGATATTCGTAGTCAGCATGTACTTTCAGAAGAGAATTCTCTCGCAATATCGTAAAGTAAGGAAGATAAATTCAGAAATAACGGGATCGTTCAACGAGGGTATCATGGGAGCAAAGACGGCGAAGATCTTGTCTGTGGAAGATATGATGATTAACGATTTCAAAGCCCAGACTGATGAAATGAGATTGGCATCCATTAGAGGTGCTGTGCTGTCTGCGGTGTATACTCCCATCGTAGTTTCGATAGGAAGTATCGTGACGGCGGTTCTTCTGGTCTATGGAGGTAAAAATGCATACATAGGTACTGTGAGTTTTGGCACACTTGCCGCATTCATATCGTATTCCATTCAATTCTTTGAACCTGTCAGGGAAATTGCAAGGATCATCGCAGATATAGTAGCTGCACAAGCCGCTGCGGAAAGGGTTTTGGACTTACTTGAAAAGGAATCAGAAGGTGGAAATGAAGGTGGAAAATCTCAAAGCTACATAGATGCCAAAATAGATACCAAAGAAAACAATCAACGCATAGAAGGAAATGTTATCTTCGATGATGTTTCGTTTAGGTATTCGAAAGGCGATTGGGTATTGCGAAACTTCAATCTGAAGGTTGAAAAAGGTCAAACGATAGCAATCGTTGGTGAGACTGGCGCGGGCAAGAGTACGATAGTAAATCTAATTGGTAGGTTCTACGAACCTACTGAAGGTACCATATACATAGATGGTGTTGATTTTCGAAAGATTCCCCTTGCGACACTCAGACGAAGTATAGGATACGTTCTCCAAACGCCACACTTATTCAACGGCACAGTTGAAGATAACATCAGGTATGGAAACCTTGATGCCACAAGAGATGAGATAATTGCCGCTGCTAAGCTTGTAAACGCACACGATTTCATCATGAATCTGGAAAATGGTTACGAGACGAATGTTGGTGAGGGAGGCTCAAAACTATCTACTGGTCAAAGACAACTCATATCACTTGCAAGGGTTGTCGTATCTAACCCAAGGATAATAATATTGGATGAAGCGACAAGTTCTATTGATGCCTACACAGAACATCTAATCCAAGATGCCATTCACAAAGTTCTGTATGGAAGGACGAGCTTTGTAATAGCACACAGATTATCGACGATACGAAGTGCCAATAGAATTCTTGTCCTTGAGAGTGGAAAGATAGTAGAGGACGGTACACACGAGGAATTGATGAAACTTAAAGGCCACTATCACAGGTTGTACATCCAGCAATTCGTGTACGATAAAGAGGAGAAATTGCTGAGCGACATTGAATGATGATACATATCGCATATTTTGTAAGAAATCTACAAGAAATCGCCCCAAATGGGGCGATTTTCACGATACTTGTCTTTCTTCACTTTTGTTCTTTGATCCTGACCACCAACACCTTCGCCGTAGTATCACCCTTATTGGTAAAGCCGTGTTGTTCCTTTGGCTGAAATTCGAGTAAAGTGCCTTCTTGTGCCTCGTATGTTTCGGTGTCTGTTTCAACTTCTATACTTCCCGATATGATGTAAATGAGTGCAAATTCTTCAGAACCGTGTTTTTTCAGATGTGCACCAGGTTCAAGAACAATTTGAGCAACGATGGCCTTATCAGATTCGTAGAACTTTCTTCTTTCAAGTCCAAATTCTTTGCTAAGGTTTTGAGCATCCGAAACTTTGAACACCATATGACTCACCTCCAGATGTGTTTGTGCTTCTTATTCCAACATTATCATATCACACATCGGAGATAAAACATGTAACATACATCACACCTTTTGGGAATTTATAATCGCGTTGTCTCCTTCGTTGCTCTCGTCGTCTTTGAGAAATTTGATGCCAACGTACACAACCCATGTATCAACGTAGTCTAATGCAATCTCCATCAACGTTGTAGTTAGGAAGATCTGAAAATACGTTGTCCAGTCTACCAATCCTGCGAATGCTATCGTTACAAATATCATGTTATCCACTATCTGTCCAATCTTTGTAGAGGCATTGTTTCTCATCCAGATTTTAGTCTTTCCCTTTAGCATACTGTAAACCCAAACGGCAACATAACCAGACACAAGGAATGCAATCCAACTACCTAACGCAATTCTTGGGGTGAGAGAAAATGCTTGTGATAGGTAATTCTGAGCTAAGTCGTTTTGAGATGGCGTGTATCCCGTGTAAACCAAACCCAAAGATAAGAAGGCGAATTGTGCAAAAAATCCTATCCACACCGCCTTTCTTCCCTCGCTCTGCCCGTATACTTCCGTGATGATCGAATATATCACAAACGCCATACCCATACTCATGTTAGCCGCGGTGACTTCCATCCCAAATAAATTGAACAACTTAGCAACGCCAAGGTTTGAAGCGATTATGAGCGTAGTGAGCGCTACGTAAGCACCCTCCTTTTTCATGAATCGCAAGGCCAAAAGTATTATCAAAGCGGACACTAAGTATTCTAAGAGCAAGAACAAAAGATTGTGCATCTCCATTCCTCCATTAACCTTCGAACTTTCTTATCACTTTGCCATCGTATAGAGCAACGATACTATTAACATCGATGTTTGAACAATATTCCACATCTCTTTCAAAACCAAGTTTGATCAGTTTCCTTGCATGACTACCTGTAAATTGTGGCCTTCCAAGTCTTTGCCAGAGATTAAATGCAATGAGTGCGGAATCTGAAAGGTCATAACCGCGAATAGCATGTAATTTCTCGACTATACAACCGGCAAGTTGTGTGTCTTCGTACGATACATCGCCATCGTTGCCCGCACAAATTATCGCTATATTTTCGTATTTGCTTAACTTTTCGACAGTGGCTGACAAATTCAAAAAGGATGCAACGTATATGTCATTTGCCAATTTTCTTGCATTGATCAGTGCTTTTGTACCGTTTGTCGTCGTCAGACATATTCTCTTATTCATGACAACATCCATGCGATATTCGGCAGGAGAATTGCCAAGTGCAAATCCACTTGGTTTAATCCCGCCTCGCTCGCCACCAATCAAATAACCGTTCTTGTCGAATTCGATAGCATCTTCCAAATTCAATACCGGAAGAACCTCGCTTGCACCATTACTCAGTGCAGTGACTATCGTCGAGGTTGCCCTCAGCACATCTATAACAACGCATGCATCGAAATGGCTCTCTTCACCTTCTCTACTACTCAACAGAAAATCAGGTGAAAATGATACATTTAACAAGCTCATTTTACCACCTCTGGTATATACAAACGTTCTTGACAACAATCACAATTCTCATCAAGAATTCTTATCAAGACGTTGCATGAATTCATCGACGGGCATAGGTTTGGCAAAGTAGTATCCTTGGAAGAATTTATAGCCTATCATGGAGAGTATTTGCAATTGCTTGGCATCTTCTACGCCTTCGGGTATTGCATCTATTTCAAAGGATCTTGCAATATCGTATACGGCCTCGAGTAATTTCAGAGAATACTTATCATCTGGTAGCTTAGATACAAAGGATCTATCTATTTTGATCTTACTAAGTGGAAAGAGCGTGAGATAAGAAAGAGATGAATAACCGGTTCCAAAATCGTCTATACAGATTTGGCAACCTAATCTCATCAATTTGTCTATGTTGTTTTTCACTGTTTGATTCAGTTCTATCAAGATGTTCTCTGTGATTTCCAATACTATCCGTGTTGGATCAATCCCATTGGACAAAATAATCTCTGAAAATCTATCGGCCATATTTTGAACTCGAAGCTGCACAGGGCTTATGTTGACATCTACGAAAGGTAGCCTATCCTTGGTTTTTTTCAGTACCTCGCACACTTGCCGCAGTACTTCCTCACCGACTAAAACGATCATGCCGTTCTCTTCTATATGGTGAATGAATTCAGCGGGTGGTATTATCTTACCATCTGTGCTTATCCATCTCAGCAGTGCTTCAGCACCAATTATCTTTCCACCATAATTGCAGATAGGTTGCAAAAACACTCTAACATTCCCATTGTAGAATGCCTCTCTAAAATCCTTTTCCTTGGAAACTCTCTCCTTCAACTCGTTATCCATCATGATGTTGTAGTACGCAATTCCATTTTCAGACTGCTTTGCATTTTCAAGTGCCAAATTGCCCTTTCTCAATATCTCTTCAACTTTATCCATAATGCTGAAGATATATATGGCAAAGTAGAAATTCATTTCGATTCTTTCATCATCGATATCGTATGGTTTTGAAAGTTCTTGAAGCATTTTCGAAAGAATGTTTTCGATGCGTTCTTTTGCATCCGAATAATTGTTTCCAACTTTTTCTATCAATATCCAAAATTCATCTGCATCCGCCCTTGCAACGGTATCTACTTCTCTCAAAGAACTTTTCAATCTTTTTGCAACCTCTCTTAGTACTTTATCACCAAACGTATGGCCTTTTGAGCTATTTACCGTTCTAAAATCTTGAATATCTATGAATATAACACCATTATGCTCATCCGATGAAGAAAATTCCGTGACGTTCGTCAATTTCCTCATAAAATAGAAGCGACTGTATAGACCAGTAAGTAAATCCTTCTCTATGGAATTTTTCGCAGCCTTCATGATTTCCTTTTCAGCTGAGACGTCTGTGTAAATTGCGTAAAGCATGTCTTCACCATCGGTTGAAATTGTCGACACAGTCAGCCTTACGTCGATAAGTTTCCCATCTTTTCTCCTTGCAATTGTATTTGCTTTCAGAGTCTTCTGACTAATTGCAAGCTCTCTTAACTCTCTTGATTCACTCTTTAGATTTTCTGGTGCGATTAGATCATCGATAAGTTTTCCATTCACATAGTCTTTCTGATAACCAAACATATTCACGAAACTTTCGTTGCAATCAACTATCTTTCCATGAGTAGTCAATATCGCAACGCCGTCGGGGATATTTTGAAAAAGCGAGTTCAACAAAATAGACAGATTCTCCTTTTGCTTTTCTGCAAAAATCTCTGATGATATATTTTGTATACTAACAACTGTACCGCCATCGAACTTCACAGGTACACAGAGAAAGTGTTTACCAGAACGTTCGATGATCTGTTTTTTGCCATTCGAGTTCTTTAATAAACTCTCAACAAATTCATTCTTTCTGCCTATGACATTTCCGTATGATTCATTCAAAAAACTAAGAGCCTCTTGGTTTATGTCTATTACGTACCCATTGTTATCCGTCACAATGAATCCGTCCCTTGACTTTTCAAGAAATCTTGATCTCAAACCCAGACTATTTCTTCTCCAAAAATAACTTACGACAACAAATTCCACTATCAGTACGCCAACACTAAGCGTAAAAACACTAATTGAGAAGTTAAGATTCATGGAGAAGGCAAAAACATTTATAGCGGCTAATATGCTGAATATAACTGTAATTTGATATTTTGTCTTGAAGAGTAGCTTTTCATTTTTCATCAGCTTTACCGCAACAAGTAACATGACAATTGCAAGAAATACATAAAATGTGTAAGCCAAAATTCCATCCTTTGGCCTTAAAATGCCTATATAATACGCATTTTCTATGGTACCTGTCCAAAAGAGGTTGTGTAAATTGTTAGTTAATGCTAAAATTGAATAGAGTATCGTTATGATGTAAAGTGAGATCTCCAATTTTCTGGACTCTTCTTTTGACTTGTCGGAGAGAAAAGCTTTGAAAAAGGAGTAAACTAAAGCGGGTACGTAAAATAATATGTGATTTTGCAGTTTTTCTAAAGATAGCGAATATGGCGTCTCATATTTCAAGTATTCTAAAAGGGAGGCTACAGAATTTATTAGCGTGATAAATAGAACACTCTTAGATATTTTGTGTACTTTTCTGTCATATGCGTAGTATACTGAGAATGCAGAGACGAACATGGAACAAATGGCAAGACCTTTATAGATTGCAAGCATCTAAGTTGTCACCAGCCCAAGGGTAAAGTAATAAAGTAATAAAGTAATAGTGAGGTAATAAGGTTGAAGTGAATACAATTTGATTATAGCACAAACTTGAACGTATTTCGTTATGTAAATGTGTATTTTTCAAATTGTTTCAGAAAGTAGAAAAAGTCAATATTGATTTAAACCCCTCAAAGGAGGTTAAGGTCATGGATGCACTCTCTCTTCATCAAGCTTTATCTGGAAAGTATCGAATCATATCACCAATTGAGGTAACGAGCGATAACCTTAGTCTGCTTTATACACCGGGCGTTGCAAAAGTAGCTCAAGCATGTGCTGAAATACCAAACAACACGTTCTTATATACGAGGAGAAATAATGTAATTGCCGTTATAAGTGATGGAAGCGCAGTACTTGGACTTGGTAACATAGGACCGTACGGAGCTTTACCGGTTATGGAAGGAAAAGCGATGCTCTTCAAGGAGTTTGGGAACTTGGATGCATTTCCATTGTGCATTTCAACTCAGGATAGTGATGAGATAGTGAAAATTGTAAAGGCCTTAGAACCATCATTTGGTGGGATAAATTTGGAAGACATTTCGGCACCAAGGTGCTTTGAAATACTTAGGAAATTGGACGCAGAAATGACAATACCGGTATTCCACGATGATCAACAAGGAACAGCAGTTGTTGTTCTAGCTGGTGTGATCAACGCACTGAATTTGGTAGGGAAGAAACTCGATGAAGTAAAAATAGTGGTTAACGGTATCGGTGCAGCGGGGTATAATATCGTTAAACTGTTGATCGAATTTGGTGCGAGGCATATTCTAGCTTGTGATATACATGGTATACTTAACAGTGAGACGTCCTTACATGACTATCATCGAGAAATCGCAAATCTGACCAATCCAAATAATGTCAAAGGTACATTGAGCGATGCTTTGCAAGATGCTGATCTGTTCATAGGCGTTTCGAAAGGCAATATATTGAATGGTGACGATGTAAGAAAGATGAACAAGAAACCTGTAATTTTTGCACTTGCAAATCCGCTACCAGAGATTGATCCAAATTTGGCATACGAAAATGGTGCATTCATAGTTGCTACAGGAAGATCAGATTTTCCAAATCAAGTGAACAATCTACTTGCATTCCCTGGTATAATGAAGGCAGCGGTTGAAAAGCAAAAGAAGATAACAAAACGGATGCTCGTTGAGGCTGCAATCACTATTTCAAAATCTATCGAACCATCAAGAGAGAGGATCGTACCAATTGTGACAGATAGAAGAGCTCACATCAGTGTGTATGAAAGACTTGCACACATGTGATTTTTCAAAGGAAAGTGAAACATGAAAATTTTAATTATCTTTATCAAAAAGTTGAAAGGAGTGATGTTATATGAGAAATTTTTCGGCAGTTTTTGTTGTATTTGTCATTGCGGCAGTTCTTTGTGTTAGTTCAACATCGTTTGGTGCGGATACATCAACCGGTAACTTATTCATCGTTTTCAGTGTGGAACACTTTGTAGGTCTCGAGGTCAGAATGAATGCAGACTCGTATTCTAACATGTACGGTTCATTTGGTGTTAACGGAGTCGTTGTCGGACTGAGGATTTCATCGAAAGAGACAAGAGGTTTGTACATAAATCCAAAAATACGCGTTGACTATGAACCTAAGGCAACGGTAGGTTTTATGGTTGGTTGGAAGACGATAGTTACCAATCTTCAAAACAGTGAATTCTTTGTAGAAGCCGGTGTAAAAGATATATTGGAAAGACCTGATGCCGACGTAAATATCGGTTTTGCCTTGAAATTTTAGACTCAATTGCTTAGCTGGTAAAAAGTCGAGGTGGTATTTTGAAAGCCTTGTTACCTGCTATCGTTAATTCATTAGCTGTTGTAATCGGCAGTTTGATAGGCTTTTTCTTGAGAAAGGGTATTTCAGAAAGGTTCAGAACAATACTCTTCTATGCTGTTGGACTTTCAACAATTGGTATCGGTATACAGATGATTGTTGGGGTAAACAACTTTCTCATAGTCTTGTTCTCGATGGTGATTGGTGGAGTTATCGGTGAGTGGTTCAACATAGAACGGAGACTGAAAAAATTCGGAGATACAATGCAAGAGGGTGATTTCTCAACTGGATTTGTTGCGTCCTCTCTACTCTTTTTGGTTGGACCGATGACGATCGTTGGTTCAATAACAGCTGGGTTAAAGGGTGATGGAAGCATAATTTTCACAAAGTCGATCCTTGACTTCGTCTCCTCAATTGTATTATCTTCTACATATGGACTCGGTGTGATGGTATCTGCTGTAACTGTGCTTGTAGTGCAAGGGGCAATAACACTCTTGGCAGGCGCATTGACTTTTCTCACATCTCCAGAGTATCTAAACGACTTAGTCGCAGTGGGTGGATTAATGGTCTTTGGTATCGGTCTGAGGATATTGGAAATAAAAGATACCAGAGTTGGCAATTTTTTACCAAGCCTTTTTGTAAGTCCATTCTTGACATTCATAGTTAGTCTATTTAAGTAAAGTTTCTCAATTTTCTGCTCATTGAGAGCTTATACGTAAAAAATCCCCCTTTGCGGGGGATTTTCAATTTTCTTTAGTGTTCATCAGTCTACTCTTCCACTGTAACCTCTGTTGTGCCTTCCCAAAGCCCGTGGATGTTGCAATAAGAAAGAGCTAAGAGTTTTGAATTCTTTTCGAGCTTTATCTTTGCCTTTATGAATGGTTCTTCCAAAGTTGGAGAAAATTCGTATCTTCCAATTCTCACAATGTATTGAGCACCATCAGGTATTGCATAAAGTTCTATCCAAGCTATGTGATGCTCTATCAAATTCGGGTGTGGTATATCTTTTCCAACAGACACTTCTACTTCAAACCACTCGCCCTTCTTCACTTTACTTGGAGCGACAATAACTGGAACATGCTTTTCTGCCTTGAAATCTCCTGTTTTAATGCAATCGCCCAACATATTCATCACCCTTTCTCAGAATTCGAGGAATGCTGACTTAGGTGCTCCACAGACTGGACATTTTTCAGGTGCTTCGTCTTCAACTGTGTAGCCACAAACAGAACAAATGAAGATCTTGTCGGCATCGTAATCCTTTCCCTCGTTCACTAACTTCAACGCCTTTTTGTACATCTCAGCGTGAATCTTCTCTGCTTCAAGTGCACCATGTGTAGTGATCTGTGCCTCTTTCTCACCCTGGAATTTTGCTACTTCGTTGTAAACTGGATACATCTCTTCAATTTCAAATGTCTCACCATCGATACAAGACTGAATGTTATCAGGGGTATCACCAAGTTTTTTCAAGGCCCTGAAATGGTTTCTAGCGTGTACAAATTCTGCATACGATATAGCCTTGAAAAGATTCGAAAGCTTCTTTAAACCTTTCTTCTCAGCCTCATCGGCAAAAATAAGATACTTCATGTGAGCCATGGACTCACCAGCAAATGCATCTTCAAGGAACTTTTTCGTCATATCCCTCATACCTTCACACCTCCTGATAGTATAGATAGTATAGTTAGGACAATTTTGAAAAATATTGTATGCTTTACTACATTAATGCTCATCTTTCTTCAAACAGTTGGAGCAAATTCCAACGAGCGTCAACTGAGCATACTGAACTTCGTGCCCATCAACAGCCTTTATTTCCGGCAGATCAACATCTAACTCAACATCGTATACTGTTTTGCACTTATGGCAGTAAAAGTGGTGATGATTCTCTCTCACAAAATCATATCTAATAGCATCTGGAGTGATGATTACCGAAACTATCCCTGCTTTTGAAAGGGCTCTGAGCGCATTGTAAACTGTAGCTCGAGATAATACAGCTAACTTCCCTCTTTTCTTGAAATGGTCGTAAACCTCATCTGCCGTTGGATGTGTTCTAGTCTTTTGAAGATATTCCAAAATTTCAACACGATGAACAGTTGGTTTTACACCTTTCTCTTTCAACAATTCAGCTGTTTTCACATGACATTCCTCCATATCAAATTTTACTAGATCCAAATTTATTATATCACAATTATTGGAATTTGTGCAAGATATTTTTTAATGAAAAAGTATTGACAAGTAAGCGGTATGTGATACACTTAGGATAGCCTAAGACAATACGAAAAGAGATAGATAGCGATTTGGAGTTGATGATAGCTAATGGCAGAAGAGGTGGTTTTTCATGGGGTGCGCAAATTGAGTTTAATTAAACTTGTGAATGAATTCTCTAACGCAAGGAGGCAGTTACGTGAAGACAGAGAACAGCTAAAGAAACTTGATCCGTCATTTGAAAAGGCTTATCAGTTTCTATTTCATGCCGGATACCGCTCTCTTAGGTTATATAGACATGCTCATGCGTTTTACAATGCTGGATTCAAGTTCTTTGCCTATTTTATTTACCACTTGAATAGGATAATGTATTCGGTAGATATACATCCCGCTTGTGAGATTGAGGCGGGAGTTGTTATAGATCATGGCACAGGAATTGTTATAGGCTCAACTGCTCGTGTTGGCAGAGGTACGATTATTTACCACGGTGTCACTTTAGGTACAAGGTACATAGTCAGTGGAAAAAGGCATCCAACGGTTGGAAGAAATGTTGTGCTTGGTGCTGGTGCAAAGATATTGGGGCCAATTACGATTGGTGATTTTGCAAGAATAGGTGCAAATTCCGTTGTACTCGAAGATGTTCCAGCAAATAGTACTGTAATAGGGATACCTGGAAGGGTTGTCAAGAAGGATGAAAAGGTTGAGAGTGGCACTCATGGAAGTTTTTCAAATGACGTTGACAATGATTTTGTGTACTCAGAATATTCAAAATGCTCAGACTAATCGATTCTGCGAATAATCTGTATTGAAAGGGGAATGATATGTAAGATGAATGAAATTGTGAGAAAAATTGGAAGTCTTGCGGTTGGTGGTACTCCACTCATTTATTTGGAAAAGTACGATATCTATGCTAAGGTTGAGAGGAATAACCCTTCAGGAAGTGTTAAAGACCGGCCAGCTTATTTTATGATTCTAAAGGCGATCAGCGAAGGTAAAATAGATCAGAATACAATTATAGTTGAGCCAACAAGTGGCAACACGGGTATTGCATTGGCATGGGTTGGTGCACAACTTGGGCTTAAGGTTATCCTGACGATGCCAGAAAATGTTTCGGTTGAGAGAAGACAAGTGTTGAAAGGATTTGGTGCTGACCTAATACTGGTTGAAAATATGCGCAAAGCAGTAGAGAAGGCAGTCGAAATTGTCCAAGCAAAAGGTGCTTTCATGCCAAATCAATTTGAAAATCCAAACAATCCGATTGCCCATGAATTGACTACTGCTCCTGAAATACTTAGGCAGATGAACTATAACTTAGGCGGTTTTGTTGCAGGGGTTGGTACTGGTGGCACAATCACGGGTGTTGGAAGGGTATTACGAAGGTTTCTGAGAGAATCAGTAAAAATAGTTGCACTGGAACCGAAGCAATCTGCTGTTTTGAGTGGCAATCTCGCAGGTCCACATAGGATTCAGGGCATAGGTTCAGGTTTTGTACCAGGCAATTTCGACATGTCTATAGTGGATGAAATTCTGCAGATAGATGACGAAGAATCAGTTAGAATGATGGAGAAACTTTGGAATGAAGGTATCTTTGTTGGTGTATCATCAGCCGCCAATCTATTGGGTGCCATTGAGGTAAAAGAAAGATACAATATTAGTAGAGTCGTCACAGTCTTTCCGGATGATGGATTCAAATATCTTTCAAATGTATAATGCTGTAAGAATACTTAAGATAGAAAAAATCGAGCAGCTACGTTTAGAAGGTTGGAAGCTGCTCGATTTTTTCACAAGTGTCTTGATCATTATTTGTAGAATACCATCTCGACGATCACGCCTTTGTTCTTTTCTGATAGTACGACCATCTTATCCGAAAATCTTTTCATATTTGGCAACCCCATCCCAGCTCCAAATCCCAATTCTCGAACGTAATCTGGCGCGGTAGAGTATCCTTCCCTCATTGCAAGTTCTATGCTTTCGATGCCTTTCCCCGTATCTTCTATTCTCACGATTATTCCATCATCACGTATAAAACAGTACATCTCACCCTCGCTGCCACTGTGTATTACGACGTTTGCTTCTGCTTCATATGCCGCAACGGCTATTCTTCTAACCAATGATTCACTGATTCCTCTTTTCAGCAAGAACTTTTTTAATTGAGCTGCTCCAACTCCAGCCAAATTGACATCAAAGTAATCGATCTTAAAATAGAAATCTGCCCCCTTTTTATCTATTTCTTCTCCTGTAATTAGTGAACGACTAAGTATGTCTGAGTCCAACACTTCCTTTCGTCGTTCATCGTGTAGATATAGTAACCCCAATTTTGTTGCTACAGCTGCCAAAATATCGTTCTTTGTCACGATGCCAACTAGTTTTCCATGTTCGTCAACTACAGGAAATCTTCCATATTTGTATCTGTCGAAATGTTTGATTGCATCTTGAAGCGTCATTTCTGTTGTTAAATAGATCACGTTCCTTGTCATGTGCTCACTCACTTTGTCTGTTAACTTCCCACTTTCGAGGCATTTTATTATATCCTCAATGCTCAGTATGCCGATGACATGATTCTCATCATCGACTACCGGGACACCTGAAATCCTCTTCAATCTTAATATTTCTTTGACTTGCGCAACTGTCTTATTCAACCGGACAAACGTTACGTCCTTTGTCATAAACTCATATACTTTTATGTTGGCGAATGCCTTTTGAACTCTCTCGAGAATTTCTGTCAACGAAGTCACCTCACAAATTTTCTGATAAGTTTTTGATTTTGATTCCTTTCAAAGTCTTTCAAGGTCTATCACATATTGTTTGTTTCTACCATAATACACTTTATAAAGGATGCTTCAGCATCTTTGAGTTCCTTTGCGTACTCGATTATCTCTTTAGACTCTGCACCAGGCTGGAACCAGAATTTTCTGAATCCTTTCTCGTACGCTTTCTTAAATTCAACAAGGCCAACCTCTGGAGGCACTATGAAGACCAACAGTTCGGTATCTTCTGGTAGTAGTGATACATCTTTGTAAACCTCTATACCGTCTATCGAGTCATATTTGGGACTAACAGGTATCACTTCAAACCCCTTTCTGATAAGATCCTTAAGTACTATGTAACCAAATTTGTTCTTATTCGTTGTTGCGCCAATTATTGCAACTTTCTTTATCTGCCTCAAGTTCATACTATCACCTCTCAACTTTCTTTCTCATTCAGACTCCGTTCAAAATCGACTATTTCTGCTTGAATATGCGACATAAAATCGATGTTGTTGAAGTCGTATCCTCCAAGGACTAAATCTCTTAAAATATTCGCAGGTCCTTTATCTAAAGACCCATTCTTTACCGCCCGCTCCACTTCCTCGTATGCCTTCTCTGGGCTATTTTGTCCACGATAAGGCCTTGGCTCCAATACGGCAACAAAGTAATCTGCAACTTGCAGTATCTTGTCTTTGAACGTCATCACATCACCGGTCAATCTCCAAGGGTATCCGGAGCCATCTATTCTTTCTTGATGCCTAACTGCAGGTAGAAACCAAGGTTCGTCCTTGTGTTCAAGTAGTATGAAAAAGCTATAATAGACGTGCTTTTTCATTATGTCCATTTCCCACTGCTCTAACTTTCCCTTCTTTTCCAGCACTTGGATTGGTGTTGTTACCTTTCCGATATCGTGAAAAAGCCCTGCTATGAAGAATTCTTCATCGTTTAACAATATTTCCTTCGCTATGGCTGATGCCACTTTTGCCACTCTCCACGAATGTTCTCGGGTGAACTGGCTCTTCGAATCTATTATGTATGACAAAACAGCACCTATCTCTATTGTCTCCTCGAAATTACACTTTTCATCGAATGCAAAATCACTTATCAGTCGTTCTCTGTTGTATCCGGACTTTATATCATACAGCATCCATCTAGTATAGTCCTCTTTCAGTACATTCAGTGCCGCTTCGTATACAAAATCAAAATATCGATTACTGATCACTGAAAGTGGTATCTTAAAATCGTCAAAACTCATCTCCTCATCGTTGACGATTACATACTTTGAAATTTCTTCTGAGACTGATATGATATTTGCAAGTACATCTTTAGCCTGAGATGGATCAAGATATTGAGGCAATGCATGATGGAGTAGAACACTCGATGACATATCTGGAAATTCTCTCGATAGTTTTGACATCTTTGAAATTTCGAACGATGATATCAGAGTGTGGTCTTTTATAGGTGATTCGTACGTTGGCACGTCTTGATTGATAAGAAATTGATTATCTATATCGTCTAAAGCAACGTCTTTGTGCGGAGTCATCACCCCTATATCGTGGAGGATACCACTGTAGAAAGCCTCAGTGGGATTCAATCCCAAGAGTCTTGCCACGCGAGATGAAAAGAACCCAACTTGTAGTGAGTGAACTCCAAATTTTGGAACAAACATTATAGTATTGAGTAGTACATCTATCATTTTCTCACCTCTTTTGATTCTTAGCATATTATACCATAAAGGCTCTTTACTGAACAGTTTTATGGAACAAAAAGAAGCGAGCACAGATAAAAAAGTACTTGACTTTTTATGATGTTATGTTAATATATATCACGGCTGACAAATAATATATCGATACAAAAAGCTATACAGTATGGCCCCATAGGATAACGGCTAGTCCACCGGATTCTCAGTCCGAGGGTCGGGGTTCGATTCCCCGTGGGGCTGCCAAATTTGGAATATCGGCCCCCATAGTTCAAAGGATAGAACGGCGGATTCCTAATCCGCAAATGGAGGTTCGATTCCTCCTGAGGGCACCATGATCGGGCCGCTAGCTCAGCTGGTAGAGCACCTGACTCTTAATCAGGTGGCCGTGGGTTCGAATCCCACGCGGCTCACCAAAGAGAATGTTCTGTTTGAAATGAGGAAACGAGGGAATCAAGAAAGCAATGTTCAGAAATGTTGAAGAGGAGGCGCCCGGCTTCCCACCCAGCAGCACAGCTAGTTGGGTACTTGAGATGATTAAAAAGGTAAAATGTAATACACTGTGAATAATACTAGGCGGGCGTCAGCCCGCTATAATTTTTTATAGGAGGGTGACAACTATCAAGAACGAAAAAGACAAGATCATTAAAAACGAGGAGATACCATTTAGCGAGGTTAGAGTTATCGATGAAGAAGGTAAAGCTGTTGGAGTGATGTCAAAATCTGCAGCGATAGAACTTGCGAGAACTCGTGGTATGGATCTTATATTGGTTGCTCCAAATACGCAGCCACCTGTTGTGAGAATATTGGATTATGGTAAGTACAAGTACGAGATATCGAAACGAGAGCAAAAGGCAAAGAAGAACCAAAAAATCATCGAAGTAAAGGAAATGAAGTTTAGAATTGGCATAAATGAACACGATTATCAAACAAAGCTCAAGCACATCAAAAGGTTCATCGAAGAAGGAAATAAAGTGAAGGTAACTGTCATGTTCAGGGGTAGAGAACTTGCGTTTACGGAAAAGGGTAAAGAGATATTGGAGAGAATTTCGAAAGACGTTGCGGATATAGGGAATGTTGAAAAGGAACCAAAGTTTGAAGGTAGAGATATGTGGATGGTCGTAAAACCGAAAAATTTGTAACTTGATCAGAGAATAGAAAAGAAGACTTAGGAGGGATAAGACATGGCGAAACAAAAGGCAAAAGGTAGTAAGACTGCCGCGAAAAGATTTAAGATTACAAGAAATGGCAAACTTGTGAGAAGACATGCAAATGCATGGCATAAGACGGGTAAGAAGAGAAGATCTACATTGAGAGCGTTGAGACTTGAGGATGTAGTTGCTGATGTAGATAAGTCAAGAATACTCAGAGTTCTTGGAAAAAAGTGATATCGTTCAAAATTGAGAAAAAATGAGAACAATTGAAAGAGTAGAAAATAAAGGGAGGAATCGAAAATGCGCGTAAAGAATGCAGTCAATTCAAAGAAGAAGAAGAGGAGAATACTGAAATTTGCAAAAGGTTTCAGAGGTTCGTTGAGTAGACAGTACACACTTGCAAGGCAATCTTACTATAGAGCGTTGAAATTTTCATTCGATGGTAGAAGAAACAAGAAGGGTGATTTCAGGAAGGTATGGATTACGAGAATAAATATTGCAGCAAGAAATGAAGGACTCAAATACAATGAGCTTATTCATGGTCTGAAGTTGGCAAATGTGTCAGTCAATAGAAAGATGCTTGCCGAGCTTGCAGTTAACGATGCCAATAGTTTCAAGGAATTTGTCAATATAGCAAAGGCAGCTTTGGGAAAATAGAATTTTAGAAGAATCCAAGTATCATCAAGTAAATAGATGGTAAGAACTCTAGTGTATAGACACTATTGATTTAAAATTAGGGGGCATTAAGCCCCTTAATTTTTAATAGAATAGTCCTACAGAACGACAATTAAATTTCTTAAAAAGAGAGGAATGAATTATGGACGAGGAAATTAAAAGGAATCAAAAACTCACGAACAGAGTTTCTATAACAGCTGTTATAACAAATGTCCTTCTTGCGATAGTAAAAGTAACTGTTGGTTTGATATTCAACAGCATGGCAGTCTTAGCCGATGGAGTTGACACAGCTACGGACATACTAACTTCTTCTACCGTCTTAATTTCTTCGTTGATTTCACGAAAGCCTCCTGACAGGGAACATCCATACGGCCATCAAAGAGCAGAGAACATTGGCGCAAAGGTGATTTCATTTGTAATATTCTACGCGGGTATTTCTCTGCTCATCGAGAGCGTAAAGAGGTTGATAAGCGGTCAATACAATGTTCTCCAAGGGTTCATTCCATTGATTGCTGCAATTTTATCCGTCGCTGGCAAGACCTTTCTATTTACTATTGAGTACTCCACGGGGAAGAAGACAAAAAGTCAAGCGATGGTTGCGGAAGCAAAAAACATGAGAAATGATATAATTATGTCAGCACTCGTTTTTCTTGGAGTTATTCTAAACAAGTTGGGATTAGCTTGGATGGATCCATTGATAAGCGTTGTAATGTCGTTTATCATATTGAAAGTTGCTTGGGATGTCTTTGAGGAAAATGCACATGAGCTCATGGACGGTCTGTACGAAAATGAGATGTGGATATACGATAAAGTATTCAGCGTATGTAAAGCCTGCGGTGCGTACAATCCACACAAGGTAAGAATAAGAAAGATCGGTGGCAAATTCGATATAGATATGGACGTTGAAGTAGACGGGAACATGACGGTAAGGCAAGCACACGAAATAACGAAGTGCATTAGGAAAAGGCTCAGTGATTCAAAAGATATCTATGACGTGGTTGTTCACGTCGAACCGGAGGGGAACAATGAAAATGAACCTTACGGGCTCAGTCAAGATAATGGTGATCTTACTCGTGGTAATCAGTAGCACTGTTGTATTGCCGATAACTGTACAGGAAATACGTGATAAATCAAAAGAAGACCCTGACTTTGCTTGGGATATGTATTTGGCTTATCTTTCTTCATCAAAAAACCCTGATCAGTTGCAAGACCTCGGCAGACTCATATATGCAAAGCGAAAATTGAAAGACTACGATTTTGTGTTAAAAGAAGATGTAAATGGATTGCTAGACTTTTTAGCGGTCCACGAGTTTACTACTACTGGAAAATACTATCTATTTGATGTATTCGATAAGGAATTTCTAATAAAATATCTATCAGATAATTTGGAGACTAATACCGCCGCTGTGTATTTGTTCAAGCTTTTTCCAGAGAGGATGAGCGATTATCTTGATCAATTGTTTCCAAAGTTGTTGCAAGATAACGAGATAAGGACTTTCATCTTTTCCAACGTGGTGGGTAGGTATCCAGAAACGGATGGGTTTGCAACGGAGTTTTTCGATAAATTGTTCCAAACGTACGAAAAGGCTACAAGTGTGACACAGAGAAAGGCATATCTTGATGTGTATGCTGCCATCAAATCGATCGATAGTCAGAAATATTCAGACATTAGATTTGAAAAAGAATTAACATCACTTGCAAGAAGTGCTGATGCGACGTTACTATCCTCTAATAAAGTTGATAATAAAGATGATGGTGCAAGTGTCACAGGAAGCGCTACTAAGAGCATCAGTGATACCAGTACCACTGCTGATGCAACAGTAACTCAATCTGCTGGTACTCAAAATGCAAATGGTGCAAAGATATCACCATCATCTTCATCATCTACATTTTTAAAGTTCAATGCCATCAAAATCAGGCCAGTTTACTTAATTTTGATTGCTTTGGCTATTTTAATCGTGTTACTTTTGATCATACCTTCAATCAGATATCGTTTGTATCTACTACTTGGTCTGAAAAGCAAAGCAGCTGGTGTGTACAAAAAGATAGTGGACAAAGATCCATTCGACGAAGAAAAACGACTAAGATTAGCGCAACTTTACGAAGAGGCAGGCATGTACGAAGAAGCAATGAACGAGTACAACTTCCTCAAAAGAATCAAATTAGAATGATACGTTAGTGCTTAAATGTCTCCATACCTTAATGCACTTAAATGTACCCATGACGTTGCAGTTCAGATATTTTTAACTTGCTTCGATAGAATTATCCTTTCTTCGTTTACGTACAACAGTTTCTTCAAAATTGGAAATCTCTATCTGGATCTGTGATGTAAAATTCAAATTGCTGAAGTCATACCCACCAAATACCAATTCTTTTAAAATATTTGCTGGACTCTTATCGAGTACTCCATTACTGACCGCTTTAGCTATTTCTTCATATGCTTGTTCTGGGCTGTTTGCACTACGATACGGCCTTGGTTCCAACACAGCAGCAAAGTAGTCTGCTACCTGTAGGGTCTTATCCTTGAACGTCATTTTGTCTCCAGTCAATCTCAACGGATAACCTGAACCGTCTATACGTTCTTGGTGCCTAACGGCAGGTAGAAACCAAGGTTCATCTTTGTGATTGGACAAGATCAAGTAACTGTAATAAACATGCTTCCTCATTATATCCATTTCTCTCTCATTAAGTTTGCCCTTTTTCTCCAGAATTCCTATCGGAGTTATTATCTTTCCAATATCATGGAAAAGCCCTGCTATAAAGAAATCTTCATCATCGAGCATTAATTCTTTTGCTATCGCCGATGCAATTCTTGCTACACGCCAAGAGTGATCACGAGTGAATGAGCTCTTCGAATCAATTATGTAAGATAAAATAGATCCTGTTTCAAGTGCATCTTCAAAACTGTATTTCTCATTGAAGGTGAAGTCATTTATTATCCGTTCCTTATTATTTCCCGACTTTATGTCGTATAGCATCCATCTTGTATAGTCTTCTTTTATCGTAGCTAGCGCTGCATCATAAACAAAATCGAAATACCTCTCTTTTGTGGGCCAAAGAGATGTCTTGAAATCTTCAAAGCTCATCTCTTCTTGGTTGTTAATAGTGTACAAAGACATTACGTCAGCTATGGAAATTATATTAGCCATAACATCACTCTTCTGTGATGAATCAAGATATTTTGCTAATGCATGGTGCAAAAGTATATTTGATGAGATATTTGGGAAGATCTTGGTTAGCTTTGACAGTTTTGAAATTTCAAAAGAAGACATCAATGCATGTTCGTTTATTCCGATTTCGTTTGATGTGAGATCTCTGTCGGTAATGTATCGATAATTCACATCGTCCAAGGCAATTCCATTATGGGGTGTTATCATCCCTATATCATGAAAGATGCCACTGTAGAAGGCCTCGACTGGATCTAATTGTAAAATTCCAGATATTCTTGACGATAAGAAAGCAGTTTGTAGTGAGTGAACTCCGAAGTTATGCACAAACGTTATAGATTTGATTACTATGTCTATCATTCTCCCACTCCACTTCTTGATTGTACTGTTTATGATCCGATGAGCTCCACAGTAGATTAGCATAATTATAGCATCACTTGCTGAAAGGAATGTGAAGTAATAATAACATCTTATTATGCTTTTCTCGTTTGCACTTTGCCCAATATCGAAGTGTTCATACTGTTGAGATTATCTTCAGTAATTGTCTCCATCTGTTTTTCTATTCTTTTGTGCAATTTTGTATGGTATAATATAATTTGAGTGTCTGTAGATAATCGCAAGAGAAAGCACATAAAGGAGGATACGACTGTTATGTCTCAGCAAACGAATGTTCCAAAGTTAGATATTCCATTATCCAGTCCTCAAATAAGACAAGAAGACATAGATATTGTAGTCGAAATTCTTCGTTCTGGTCGTTTGAGTATTGGGGCGTATACCGAAATGTTTGAAGAGAGTGTTGCCTCATTCGTTGGTACAAAGTATGCAGTTGCTGTATCGAGCGGAACTGCGGCGTTACACTTGATTTTGAAATCGATCAATTTTTCAAAAGATTCGATATTGGTTGTCCCCTCTTTCACGTTTGTTGCATCTGCTAACGTTGGTATGTTTGAGGGAGGCCGCATAGAATTTGTCGATATAGAGCCTGAAACGTTGAATATGGATCCAGTACATCTCGAATATGCGCTAGAGAAACTATCGAAAGAAAATAAGAAAATGTTCTTGATGGCGGTTGATGTATTTGGTCATCCGCTCGATTGGGACAGAGTGCTAAGCATATGCGATAAATACAACGTAACAATTGTGGAAGATTCCTGCGAGGCGTTGGGTAGTGAGTACAAAGGAAAGAAAGTGGGCACATTCGGTGTTGCTGGTGCGTACGGGTTTTATCCAAACAAACAGATCACAACGGGCGAGGGTGGGATACTTGTTACAAACGATGAGCATATCTATAAGGTGTCTCGCGCATTGAGAAACCAAGGTCGAGGAGAAGGACAAGGTTGGTTGGCCCATGATTACGTAGGCTACAACTATAGGATAGACGAAATGTCGTCTGGTTTGGGTTGGTCTCAGATGAAGCGAATAGATGCGATAATCCAGGCGCGCAGCGAAGTAGCCAACAGGTACAACGCTATGTTGAAATGTGTTGAAACACCGATCGTAAAAGACTACGTTTCGAAGATGTCATGGTTCATATACGTAGTGAGACTACCAAAAGGTACGAAGAAGGAAAGCAGAAATAGAGTGATGGAATACTTGGAAAATAATGGTGTCCATGTGAGAAACTACTTTGAACCTGTACATCTGCAAAAACCATATAGAGAAATTGGGTGGAAGGAAGGCATGCTGCCAATTACTGAAGAAGTCGCCGAGAGGACAATAGCACTGCCATTCTTTACAGATATGACGAGAGAGCAACAAGAGTATGTCGTGAACAAAGTAGAAGAAGCGATAAATAAGTTACTGTAAGGCTCGATGCGTTAAAAAAACAAGGGGGATAAGGTATGCTTGATGTGCTGATTGGTGTTGCCATATCATCGTTGTTTGTAGCGATATCTATGCCTGGCTATTTGTACGGAGGATTCATATTTATTGCGTTGGTTCCATTATTTTTTGCACTGGAAAGAAAGGGACCTGTGTTTTCTGCACTTGTTTCTTTCCTCTATTTTTTTCTTTTCACATTTATCAATTTCAATTACTTGATCCCGGTTTTGACGACTGGATTTCCTGAGCTATTTGGTAGGTTTTCATCGGCAACTGGTTTTTTTGTTTACATACTCTTTTGCATATTGGAGGCATTACCATTTTTGCTTTTCGGTTTTCTTTACGGACTTTGGGGTGATAAGATAAGATATAGATTCTTGGAACCGCTGTTTGTTGCCTCACTCTATGTTGTTACGGAATTCATAAGGGGCATAGGAGATTTGGGATTTACTGGCGGAAGGTTGAGCGATGCACTGTACAATTTCAAAGGATTGTTGCAGATATTACCTTACGTAGGTACATTCGGTTTGACCTTTCTAATTGTCGTTGTCAACTATGAATCTTACAAGATTTTGCGCAAGAATAAATACAACATCCACATTGTCCTCTCAATTGTATGCTGCCTGTTCTTGTTGAATGGTATTTTGGAATATAAACTCCCTGAGGCGATCGGCGAAAAGCCTGTTGTTCTTGCACAAACTGATCTTGCTCAGAGAGTGAAGTATGAATACGATAGCCTTCAGATAGTAAAATACATAAACGATAATTTCTCACAGACCCCGGACTATCTGACAGTCTTCCCTGAAGCGGTATTTCCAAGTACCGATATCAGAAACACTGATGCAGAAGAGCAATTGTTGGCAATGTTTAGAAATAGAACTTTTATCGTTGGGTACCCCACTATCGAGAATAATAAAGGCTTTAATAGCCTTCACATATATAAAAATGGGAATTACGCGGATAGGTACGATAAAACTAAATTATTCCCTTTTGTTGAGATGTTACCTTACAAAGGTATCTTCGGGAAGTTCGATTTTCTAAGAGGTGCAGCTTATTTCGACAAGGGCGAGTTAAAGACGTTTCAAATAGACGGATATGGAAGAGTAGGTTTGCAGGTTTGTTTTGAATCGTATTTTTCAAATGTCTCAAGAGAGTTATCGAAGAGTTCTGATTATCTCATTGTATCTACAAACGATGGGTGGTATAATTCTAAGATTGCACTCACTCAACATTTCACTCAGAGTGTATTCAGAGCGGTAGAGACAAGAAGGGATGTTCTTCAGGTTTCTAATACGGGAATAAGCGGCTTGTGTGATGCTTACGGCAATATGACTGTTCTTCCGTACGGTACACAGTGGAAGGTTCTTTACGTTGATCCGAAGAGTGAAGTGACGTTCTACGCAAAATATGGTGATTATCTGGTGATAATTTCGTTGATTGTCATCATAATTTCAGGTATGACTGCAAGGAAGAGGAAGACTATATTTGAATGACAATATGAATTAAGAGATTGGGAGGAATTCGTACTGTGAGAAATATCCCGGCCAATATAGAAGCAGAACAAGCGCTAATTGGTAGCATACTTATAGAGCCAGAGAGATTAGATCAAATTGTGTCGATAGTTAACTCATCTGATTTCTACGATGTCAAAAATCGATATATTTTTTCAGCAATAGAACAGTTGCACGATGAGAGTTTACCGATAGATATCATATCGGTATGCGATAAATTGAAGGCGCAAGGGACATTAGACAAAGTTGGTGGAGAGCTCTACGTTGCCCAACTTGCAGACGGTGTTCCAACTTCTGCACATGCAGAGATGTACGCACAAATCATAAGGGATAAAGCAATTCTAAGAGAACTTATCTCAGCAGGTAGTCAGATAGTGGAGACCGCTTATTCTGATTCGAACGTTGATGAAATATTGGACCAGTCCGAACGTATAATCTTTAGAATAGCCGAATCGAGAGCTACAAAGAGTTACATTGACATACGCAATGCTCTGACGGATGTTTTCGAACATCTCGAAGAGCTCAGAGACAAACATGCAAAGGGACTGGGTGGCTTTGTCACTGGTATACCAACAGGTTTTAAGAAACTCGATGAAGTGACATCAGGCTTTCATAAATCTGATCTCGTGATCGTAGCAGCAAGACCGAGTGTAGGTAAGACTGCATTTGCACTAAGTCTTGCCAAGAACATGGCAATGATAGGTGAGGCATCGGTTGGTATCTTCAGCCTTGAAATGAGTAGGGAACAACTTATTCAGAGATTGCTTTGTATGGAATCACTAGTAGATTTGCAGAAGGTGCGACGTGGTTGGTTGAACGATGAAGAATGGAAGCGACTCATGTTGGGTGCTTCAAATCTCATGAAGTCGAACATCATTGTAGATGACGAATCGAATCTTGAGCCAAGAGTTTTGAGAGCAAAGGCTAGAAGAATGAAAAAGGAATACAATGTAGATGCGATATTCATCGATTATCTTCAGTTGATGAGTTTAGAAGACAGTAGACGTGACAGTAGGCAACAGGAGATATCTGAAATTTCAAGGTCACTAAAACTACTGGCCAGGGAATTGGACATATCAATCGTTGCATTATCTCAATTATCTAGGGCCGTTGAGCAACGTGAGGACAAAAGACCGAGATTAAGCGATTTGAGAGAGTCCGGTGCCATCGAGCAAGATGCAGATGTGGTCATATTCTTGTACCGAGACGAGTATTACAAAAAGCAAAACTTGGAACTACCACACGAGACAGAAGTAATAATTGGGAAACAACGTAATGGCCCTATAGGTACGGTAACGTTGATGTTCAACCCATCTTTTACAAACTTCTTTGAATCTGACGTTTTCCACAGTGGCAATGATTGAATCAATAGAGCTTTAGACTTGTCGAAAGGAGTTCAGAACATTATGATAAAGGCAGCATATCCGGGTTCATTTGACCCGATAACGTTTGGTCACATAGATATAGCTCGTAGGGCTTCACGCCTATTTGACGAACTGCACGTGGTTGTAATGGAAAATAAGCAAAAAAGGTACGCTTTTACTGTTGAAGAACGGATGGAAATGGTAAGAGAATGCCTTAAGGATGTGCCAAACATCAGAGTCGAAAGTTTTTCAGGATTGTTGGCAGAATACACGCTGAAAAACAAAATAAACGTTGTTATAAGGGGTTTAAGAGCAGTTACAGATTTTGAATACGAGATGCAGATGGCTTTGGCAAACAAGGAGATACTAAATGGTGTAGAAACGGTGTTTTTGATGACAGATAAGAGCTTTTCATTTCTTTCTTCAAGTTTGGTAAAAGAGGTTGCTTCATTTGGAGGCAAGATATCACAATGGGTTCCAGCATATGTTGAGTCTAAAGTCTTTGAAAAATTCGCGAGGTGAATAGCATGGAAAATATGAACAACATAGAAAATAAATCTATCGTTGTGGCAAGAGAGCTTTCAAAAATATACGGCGCTAATGAATCTAAGGTTATTGCACTTGATACTGTCAATCTGACCATATCAAAGGGCGAGATTGTAGCCATATTTGGCCCATCAGGTTCGGGTAAAACTACTTTGTTGAATCTGCTCGCAGGTCTTGATGTTCCCACATCTGGTCAAGTGTTTATAGACAATCAAGAAATAACGAAGATGAACGAAGAGGAAAAGACCAGGTTTAGGGCAAAAAATATGGGATTTATATTTCAATTTTTTAATCTTATACCGGTATTGAACGCCGTTGAAAATGTTGAACTACCGTTGTTGTTAAATGGTGTACCCATTTCAGAATCGAGAAAGAGGGCTTTGGAACTCTTGGAAAAGGTGAACATGGCAAACCGTAAAGATGCGTATCCATCTCAATTATCAGGTGGTGAACAACAGAGAGTTGCCATAGCTCGGGCACTTTCTACAAATCCGAAAATCATCTGGGCAGATGAACCAACAGGTGCACTCGATTCAAAAAATGGTGAGCAAATAAAGAAAATGATAGTAGAATTAAATGAAGAATTCGGTACAACGTTTGTCATAGTTACACACGATACGACCGTTGCACATATTGCTCACAGAATCGTTAGAATGGACAGCGGCAAGATAGTGGAAATCGAAGAATTGAGAAGATTATAGAGATTATAGAAATTTAAGAGTATTTGGAGGTTTAATCGGTGGTCATTTTCCTAACAGGTAATTCTGAACTGCAAAAGGAACTTTACGTAAAATCTTTCATTAGTGAGCAGAATTGCGAATATCGGAAGATTTTCTCTGATGAGGATAACAAATTGGCCGAACTCAAGAATGCTTCACAGAGCCTCGGCCTTTTTTCTGAAAAAAAGGCGTACGACATTGTAGATTTCGATGAGTGGCCTAAAAAAGAAAAGGATGAATTTTTTAACTTAGATCTCGGAAGAAACGATTTAACGATCTTCGTCAGAACGGAAAAACTGGGAAAGGAAGCAAAAAAGTCAGTTGAAGGGATCAAGATAGTAGAACTTGAAAAACCAAAAGAGTGGGAAGAAGATAAGTGGATAGATTTCATTGTATCTACAGGTGACAAAATTGGTACTCCTTGTTCAAAAGAAACAGCTGAAAAAATATTCAAATTAACTGGTCCCGATGAGTATGCCATAATCTCAGAACTTCAAAAGCTTTATATCTATTCCAATGGACAACTCGATAAAATGACACCAAGTGAAATAGAAGACGTTATCTACAAAAGGACTATAAGCAGACTCGATGAGCTTGGCTTTTCGATAACAGAGGAGAGGTTCGAAAGCGCATACAAGTTGATCGATGAACTCGTCGAAGAATATGAACCCGTCTTGATTGTTTCTTCGTTGGCAAGACACTTCATTGATCTGTTGAACATAGCGGTAGTGGCTGAGAAGAAATTGAAGTTCTCGTGGCCGGAGATTTCCGAAATCTCCAAGATAACCGGGGTGCAGATTCCAAAAACGGCAAGATATCTCGGTTTCAAATTCAAAGGTCAGACGAATGATCCTCGCAACCATCTGATTTCATACAATTTCAAATATATAAACAATGCCATAAAGAATCTCTATCGTATCGACAGGGAGATAAAGATTGGAGGAAATGTAAGGGTATTACTTTACAAATTCATAGAAGATTTCAAGTCAAACTTCATCGATGATTTCAATAATTCCGAAGGTGGCAAGTTCTATAATTTGAACAATGGACAGTTCAAGGAGATGAAATAATATGGATGAAGATATAAATGATGTGAACGATATGAGTAGCATAGGTAATCCGAACATGGGAAAAGTTTTGAAAACCGGCTTTGTGTCTTTTGTGGGAAAACCAAATGTTGGTAAGTCGTCTATCATAAACGCAATAATGGGAATGAAGATAGTTATTGTATCTGACAAGCCGCAAACTACAAGAAATAGAATAAATGTGATTTACACAGACGAAGATGCACAGATCGTTTTCGTAGATACACCTGGTATACACAAACCACTACACAGATTAGGAGAATACATGGTAAGAGCTGCTACGCAAGCATTGAAGAATGTTGATCTGCTGTTATTTACTGTAGACGCATCAGAAGGATTTGGCACTGTAGAGCAGCAGATATGCAATCTTGTAAACCAGTCGAAGACCCCCACTATCGGCATCATAAATAAGATAGACTTAGTTAATGAGAATAGAATCAAGCAAATTGAAGATAAGATCAGACAAGGAATCAAGGATTTGATTGCGGTTGTTAAAACATCTGCAGTTAGAAACGAAGGACTCCAAGAATTACTCAATATCATAAAAGCAAATATTCCAGAGAGTCCACAATTCTACCCAGACGATATGATAACGGATAGGCCTATGTCTTTCATCGCATCAGAGTTAATAAGAGAGAAGATTTTCCAGTTTACGTATGAAGAGATACCACACTGCAGTAGCGTAATAGTCGAAGAAATAAAGCAACGAGAAAATGGGACTGTTTACATAAGGGCAAACATATACGTGGAAAGAGAGAGCCAAAAGGGAATAATAATAGGCCAGAATGGTAATATGATCAAGAAAATCGGCGAGAGTGCGCGTAAAGACATAGAATACCTTTTAGAGTCGAAGGCTTTTTTAGATCTACACGTTAAGACTAAAAAAGACTGGAGAAACAAGGATTTCATAATACTCAACGAGATTGGTATGAGAGATGATTTAGAACAATAGCCACCATTGTACGTGCTAATGGCTTCATTTATTTACTCTTTCGGAATTTTTGGAACATTTATGGTGTCCAACTTCTGATTACTCTTTGCAATGTAATATAGAAAACCGTAGTCTTTACACATCCTTATGTAGTCTTTTATTCTACTTGCATTCTCTTTATCGAGAGGGTTGCCGTTGTCTATGTACTCAACTGAAAGCACAATAACGTTCTGTTGAGTTAATGTTGTTAAGGTTTTAATCCTATTCTCAAATTCTTGAGTTCCGACTTTGGATTTCAAGTTTGAAAAGAATACACTCTCTACCACTACATATCGAACATATTTTATTAAATCAGGAAACTCTACCAGCAAATCATCTCCATTGACAAACGCATATTTAAGATTTGGGTAAGTGCTCATGACTTTTCTCAAAGTATCAGCCATCGCGTATTTCAAATCACGCTGGGACTTTTTTGTATCAATCTGCAATGTTTGACTCATGTAAATATTCGCCCAATCGAACATGACACCATCGAAACCCGCATTCACAATCTTACCTAAATATTCTTTTACTATACTTATCCAAGAATCATACCAATACTTAACGTAGTACTCACCCTGCCAACCTTGCAATGGTGACAAGATAATTCCCTTGTCCAACTTTTTCCAATAATATCTCCAATTCTCTGCAGCACCTACATTGAGATAAGCAAGAATAGTTTTACCCGAGTTTCTCAAATTGTCAATTTGAGTCTTCGTAAATGCTTTCTTATCTGTACCATCTGAAGAATAATCGATGATGAATAAACTCGCATTGGAATTCATTATCTCATCCAAGTTCGGACCGTTTGTATAAAGTACCCAATCTGCGTTCACTATTGTTGTGTTGAGTATCGTACTTGCGTATGTGACGTTCCATATGTTAAGGCATCCAATAGTAGCAAGAATAGAAAGAACAAATAATACGATGTTTTTCATCGTAGATTCCTCCTTTTACATAGATAGAGCAAACGACACAATGTGTACAATAAACTAAAATAGACATAGTAAAATCCCTTTAGTAGTTCAATTATACCATACAGATAGCACTTATACTTAATTACTATGCGAGCTGTCTATGCAAACTGTCCAAGAACAATAATCCAAGAACAATAATATAGTTAAGTTCAGTGATTAACAAAAACAAAAATGGCTCACCAGATATTGGTGAGCCACAACTGAATACTTGACCTTCGATATTCTTAGTATCCTATTAATATTTTATATATGGTATCAAAGCCATTTGTCTTGATCTCTTGACTGCATCCTTTACCATCTTCTGATGCTTTGCACAATTTCCTGTTAATCTTCTTGGTAAAATCTTGCCTTTTTCATTCAAGAAATCTTTAAGGACTTTAATATCTTTATAATCTACGTAATCTACCTTCATTTCACACATTTTGCATGACTTTACTTTTCTTCTTCTCTGCCTTACTCTTGGCATTTTCTTTCCCTCCTTACGTAATTTAGCCAACTGTTATCAGTCAACTTAAAGAAAAGACAATTACAAATCAAAATGGTGGTTCATCATCACCCGGAACATCGCCCGGAATATCGGAATCATTACCAAAGACTTCTTCGTAAGGAGGCATTTCTTCCCGCTCTCCTTTACGACTTTCGATGAACACGACGTTGTCTGCCCATACTTCAGGTGTTGACCTAGTTTGTCCATCGTTGGCCTTCCATTTGTTTATTCTCAATTTTCCCTCGACAAGCACCATTCTTCCCTTTTGAAGGTAACTGTGAACGAGCTCTGCCGTCTTTCTAAACGTTACAATTCTTATGAAATCTACGTCACCGTTATTGTTGGATCTGTTGACTGCAAGTGTAAAAGTCGCTATAAGGTTGCCATCTAACGTTTGTTTGGTCTCAGGATCTTTCGTCAATCTTCCAACAAGAACCACCTTGTTGTACGAGGATGACATTATTCCACCTTCTCTTCAGTAGGAGTTTCCTCTGTTGGAGCCTCCTTCTTTGCTCTTGCAGCTTTTCTCTCTTTCTTTTCTAAATCTTCTCTCCTAAAAGTCTGCCATCTCATGAACTCTGGGCGTACTTTGAAATAATTCTCAAGCTGCTCAAGGCCTTGGCCATTACATCTGAAGTAAACTACTGTGTAGTCTCCTTCAAAATACTTGCCTATCTTGTAAGCAAGCTTCCTAACGCCCCATCTGTCTACGTTATCTACCTGTGCTCCAATCTTCTCTTCCAAAAACTTTTTGACGTTCTCAGCGAGTATGTTCCTGTCTTCTTCAGAAACGTCCGGCTTAACGATGAACATCGTCTCGTAAATCCTCATAAAGCACCTCCTCCCTCGGTCTACGCGGTCCTGCCAGTCCTTATATCTGGCAGAACAGGATTTTGAAAAAACTATAAAAATGGGAGCATATGCTCCCGCTTGTTTTAAGACTTTTGGTGGGCTCGGGAGGGATCGAACCCCCGACCGCCCGGTTATGAGCCGGATGCTCTACCGACTGAGCTACGAGCCCATTTCTTGGAGGCGACGGAGGGATTTGAACCCTCGAATAGAGATTTTGCAGACCTCCGCCTTTGACCCCTTGGCTACGTCGCCCCATGCGTGATAAATTCTATCATAGACTTATCCTTCTGTCAACTATTCATATTCTCCGATTTTGTTGCAAGGCGAATTGATGTATGATAAAATTATTTCAATATGATATATGTGGAGTATAAAGTTCTTCATCAAAAAAGGGGGAATGATAAATGTTTGAAAAATTCCACTCGTTTTTCGGTAGTTGTAAGCTTTTTCTGGTGCTTCTATTTTTAATTGTCGCATCTTTCACTATCTTTGGTGGTGTTCTACATTTTGACCACGCAGACATACTTTATCCTGAAGGGTACTATGAAAACGCTGTTTTGGTTGGAAACATATTCGAAACTATACGACCAAATGTTATTAATCTTGTTGGTAATGACCCAGGTAGGATTACGATAGCCCTTCAAGATAAAGGAAGCATAAGCAATGGTTTCACCCAACCTCTTTTACATCGCACAATAGTGATTTACTTATGGCCACCCGAAAGTTGGATTTCCTTTCAGTTGCCACTTGAAAACTGGTATACGTATTTACTCGTTCACGAATTTACGCATATGTGCCACCTTACATACCAAGACGACTTTGCAAAGGTTGCTAGCGTAATTCTTGGTTTTCCATATTTGCCACAACTCGATAGTCAGCTTGTTGAAGGAATAACTGTCTTTGATGAAAGCTATTTTTCGTCCGCTTCAGGCAGGTTAAATAATCCATTTTTCTCAACAGGCCTATATTATTATGCATTGCAAAACTTTCCATCTTTTAACTATAAAGAAATTATGCCTTCTGACGATTATCGTGGTGGATTGCTTTACTACAATTTTACTGCGGGATTTTACAAGTATCTTGTAGATACGTATGGTTTAGAAAAAGTAAAAGATTTCTTGCGTGAGACTTCTGTCACTGTTGAAGATATGTCAAAACTATGGGATTTGTCTGCAGCCCAGCAAGAAACGTACTCCGACAAGTACGAAAAAGTTTTCGGCAAACCATTCGATGAGATATACACAGATTGGATTTTCTCACTTACGAAATTAGATTATAAACAAGGTGACTTGATTTACAAGTCGCGTGACACGTATTTAAACAAGATCGATGCTTATAAATCAAACCTTACTTTGCTAAGTCAAAAATACGGACCTGTTAGTTCTTACATAGGTACAACTATCGACGCACTCACTTTCATCGATTCAGAGGGAAAGGAAAAAAGTAGTGCACCTCTTACAGCTTTGGATGTTAAGTATGATGATAGCGGTATCTATGCACTATGCAAGACAAATATCTTGGGCAAAACGGTAAATCAACTTTGGGATGTTACAAGAAATAGAGCCATCGCGGCCGGATACATAAGTGCGTTTGGCATTTACAAAGGTAATCTTTACTTATCAGCATATGATACGCAGTCAATGAAAACCATTGTAAAAGGGCCAGACTTTGATTTTCAGTATGATGGATTCATAAGATATATGGATGTATCGGAAAATTACCTTGCGTTCTTAACAATGGATAACAAGGTCATAATCATCGATAAACAATCCAAAAATATAGTAGCTATGTTCGATAATCCAACTATGAAAGGACCTTATGTCAAATTCTGGAAAGATGGAGTAACATTCATACAAGTTGAAGGTGAATACACCATACCTTACTATTACGATCTCAAAGAACAGAAATTCTACAGACTTGCTGAGAAAAGTTTGATGAATGATTTCGTTATCGTAGACGACTATCTATACTACACGAGCTATATTCCATACGGGAAAACTGGTGGTATGGGTGTTTATAAACAGAAAGTTCAAATGGTTCCAGTTGTCCTCAGTACTCCAGAAGACATTAAGACCTTCACGTGGGATACGCAGCAAAAGAAATTCACTTCCGGTAATGAACTCGCATTTAGGATAAACACATTTGCCAAACCAGTTACTTGGATTCCATACTACTCAGTCGTAACTGATGATGACAGCATCACCCATAACATGTCTATCATATTTACATTTGCGAATCCAGAGAATGATACATTCCTGATTTTGACACCAATTGTAGATATTAACGAAAATACCAGCGGCTTTTCGTTCAACGGATTCGGACAATATGTGAGCTTCATAACCGCCCAAGATTTGTACAATCTGTCCGCAAGTTATTTTTATCCGACGAACGATTACAGCTTCAATTTGGTAGCAGCGTTAAGCACGTTCCCATTTTCTTACAATTCTCAGTTACAAGGTTTGATGACTGCAAATTTGAGATCTAGTGAATCTTACAATCTTGACACACTCTTTAACATAGTTGGCATAGCAAGTGCTCCAGCAATTTACACGAAAAATCTTGGAGTGGGTTTTGGAATCTCAACGAATGTTCTTTCTTTACCAACTTACATTCAGTCTTTATTGATGCTTAGCAGCGATGATTTTGAGGAACTGTTCTTATTGAATAGTGCCTATTCATTTACAAGCTTACTCATCGGCTTAGGTACAGATAATAGCTTTGCTGGTCAATTCAGTACTCAGCTTTCAGATCCAAGCAATTATGGCTATGATTTTTCAACGGCGTTTACACTTTTTAAAGACCAAGCCGAGCTCTTTGATGGATCTATATTATTCAAAAATTCAGGTAATACACTTGGCCTTGCAACCTTAGAAATATCTTCTGACCAAGAATCGTATAAGGTTCATACACTCTACGACCACTTTTTCTTAGAAACTTATCTAAGTGGGGTCAAAACGTACCTAAAAATTGGCGCACTAATTAACATTCCAGGCTTTTTCGGGTTAGATAATTCAGGCTTTTATGGTACTTTCTACATAGGAGTGGGCACAAGTCCAAATGGTCTGCCAGATTTGATTTTGCCGGTAATGTAGAGAAAAATTATGGCAGAATTATGGAGGGAAAGCAAAGTTGAAAAGTACGAATGGCAAGATCTTTCATAGATACCATGCAATTTCGTTTTTGACATCCATATTGGCATATCTTTATTCCACTTTCATAAATTCTTCTGCTGCAAAGTGGGGGTTTTCGTTCGTCCAAATAGGCCTGATAAACCTCCTATGGTCTTTTGTATATGCGATTGCCAGCATAACGATTGGACACTTTGGGGATAAATATGGCTACAAAAAGATGATAATTATCCTTTATACCTATATGATTTTAGTTTCTATCGTGGGTCTTGTGACTTTCTCGCCTACCATGCTTATAGTATTTTCAATACTCCAAGGGGCATTTTTTGGTACATTTTTTCCGCAAGTTGAAGGCTTGATAGCAAGATCAGAGAAACAAATTGGAATAGACCCCCCATCAGTCACTGGGAGATTCACGATCTCTTGGAGTACTGGTAACATGCTCGGCGTTGCATTTGGTCCGTACTTGACCGTGAGAGCTAGAAGCATTATCTTTCTCTATGGTCTAGTAGTGTCAATAGCCATCATCATGATCGTATATCTCGATAGTAGAAAGTACGGTAATCTTATTAGATTCAAACCAGTTGGGAAACTAAAACACAAGTCCAGCTATGAAGTGCTGAAAGATGTGCAAAGGATGAAAAGGCTTCGTCTTGAATACAGAATTATATTGTTACTTGGTGGGATCGTCTATACAGCGGTACTTGCGGATTTTCCAAAGCTCATATCCTTGGCCGGTATAGGGCTCCAAAATGCTGGTTTTTTGACAGTTGGAGCGAACATTGGTGTGTTAATAACGTTCCTTTGTCTTCAGTTCTGGCGTGGATGGGTCGGTAAGGAAGGGTTGTCTGCTTTATTATTGTCAGTCATTCCACTTTCAGGCATAGTGGCGTTTTTTGCGAAAACCCCATTGATGTTCTTTATCACAGCTTTTGTTGCCGGATGTAGTTATGCGGTTCCATACACATTTGCCATATTCTATGGTCTTCTATCCGAAGAAGAGGGTCAAGGTAAGCAAGGTGCGATTCACGAGATGGTGATAGGCTTACTATTTGGAATCGGTCCATTCCTCGGTGGAATCTTTTTAGATAAAGTGAACAGCGTAGTCGGATTAACGATACTTGCGCTACTCATAGGTGCGGTAACGTACGGCATTCAAATGGCCTTCAATTTCTCAAACAAAGGCAGGACTGTCGTTAGATAAGACCAAAGTTTGGGACATCACACAACTCTTTTCTTTTCCCATCTTACTTTGGTAAAGAAGATAATGGCAACTATTGCTTCGAATATTTCTGCCAAAAGCAGCCCTATCCAGATATGCACAGGGGCTGCTTTTAATACGTACAAACTTACAATGAGATAAGGTATCATGATGCCCCACCTACTTATTATACTCGAAAGTAGGGCAAGTATGTTGGCCCCAGCTCCGAAAAAGGCACTTGAGAAACTTGATGATAATGATACAAACAGTATGCCTATTGCACTGTATATCATCCCTGTTGCACCGATTTGTATTACCTTAATATCGTTAGTAAAAAAGCTCATTATTTTGGAACGAAAGACTATCATCAAGAAATTGAATACAAGTGCAACTATGAGACTATACAATGAAGAAATCAGCGTTATCTTCTTCGCCTTCGATTCTTCGTCTTTACCAAGCGCATGACCAACTAACGCACTTGTACCTATTGAAAAACCCGTGAGTGGTACAAGAGAAAGTCCAATAAGTCTTTCAATTATTCCCATCGCACTGATGTATGCTGTTCCAAATGTACCGATGATTTTCATCATCACAGTATAGGATAGATTTCTCAACAAGAGTTCGCCACCGTTTGGAAGGCCAATAAGTATCAATTTCTTATCTATTTCCCAATCCATTTTGAATAAACCTTTAATAGTGATCTTCACATCTTTCACACCTCTGTGCAAAATGAACAATCCAGCAAGAAATGGTATGAAATTCGATATAACCGTTGCCCAAGCAGCCCCAGCTATTCCCAATCCTAAACCATGTATACGAGTACCAGGGATGGTGTCAAACATGAACAGAGGATCGAGGAACATATTGGCAATTCCACCGGCAAGCATAGTAAACATCGGAATTGAAGCCTCACCTATATTTCTTAGAGCTGTGTATGTGGAATATGTCAAGAAGAAAAATGGCATGAAGAATATTCTAACGTTGCCGTATTCTAATGCAGAGGAGACAACCTCACTTTCTTTGGAGAACAACAAAACAGCTGGTTTATACGCTATCAAGAGAATTGCACTGGCAATTAGGGCGACGATAAACTTGAAGACAAGAGTTTGTTCGATTACTTTAGAGGTGAGTTTGTAGTCCTTCTTACCATGTGCCTGAGATATCATTGAAACTGATGAGGCACCTATTATTTCATTGAGGATTTCTACAAGCCAAAAGATCGTAGAAAAGATCACCACTCCAGCGATAGCAGCAGATGAGAATTTACCAATCCAAAACATGTCAACTATATCGTAAAGTGATTGAATACTGTAACCAATCATCGTTGGAAATGAAAGCTTCAACAAACTCTTTGAAATAGACGCAACCTCTCCAGAATTGTAATCTCCTTTCAGACAAATCCCCCCTCTACCATCCCCTTTTATTTCATACTCCGTTTCATACTCAGTGCCACTTCATTATTCGCCGAGATGTTTGCGCAATCTTATCATAACATATGCGTTCAAAAAATAAAAGATCGAACTGATGATGAATATCAATGTGTAGCCATTTTCAAATTTCGTTAGAACTGAGAAGAGAACCGCGGAAAGCGCACGAGATACATTGTTCAAGAAATTGTTCACCCCATTTATCGAAGAAACAATGTTCATTGGAATATGTGAAAATACAACAGACGAAAGCAACGGACCAACCATGTTCATCACCGCAAATCTCAATATGTACACGGAAGTAAACGTTATCGGTTCTCTAGTAAAACTCAACAAGACTATCAGAATGGGGACAAAGACGTACGAAAAAATGAGTACATTCATATCACCGAATTTTCGACCGATTTTATACGAAAACATAGCCCCTAAACTGGTGGCAAGTTGTGCAAATGCCAGTATGAGTCCTATCACCGTTGCACTCATGTGAAAAAGGTCATAGAATATAACATTACCAAACACCACAAAAAGGCCAGCTCCCAGTCCCACGTTTACGTTTGATAAGAAATAATACAGAATAGTCTTAACTTCCTTTGAATCTCGGATCTTGAATATCTTTGAAAAGGAAGCAATACTTGGTGCTTCATCACTTTCTTTGTTGGTGGAAGCCAACGTTGCATCGAGTTTTAGTATCGGATACAGAGCTAATATACGTGATAGACTTGAAAACAAAAGGACGATCCTAAAACCAAACACATCACCCAGAAAGCCACCAACGACGTTAGCTATAACGCCAGTAAGCATGCCTGCACTCAAATTCAATCCAAAGAACTTAGCCCTATTTTCTGAAGATGTTTTCATCACTAATATCGTTGACATTATAGTGGCTGTTGCAGCTGAGAATCCACCGTGAAAAAAGGACGTAATACCAAGGATAGTGCTCGAAGTGACAAATATCCTATACGTACCAAAGAAGATACTCAACAATTGTGTCATTATCAGAAGTGTTTTCTTTTCATACTTCTCCGCAATAAGCCCGAAAAACAAACCAATGAATGCAGCTCCCCACAAATTCGATGAAGTAATGTTTCCAACAGCACTCGTCGGTAGACCACCAGTTCTTAGCATCAAATTGAATATTGTTCCGTATATGCCTTGTGTCAATCCATCTATGAACGTAAACAGCGCGACTAAAACCGGTGCCGACATGCACTATTTCCCTCCAATATCGATTAGTTAGTAAAACGAATATATGCAACTACTATTTTACCACCTATTCGCTCAAATCAAAGTATTCAAATACGCATATGTCACTCACAATACAAAATTTATGATTAGCACTCTTGACAAATAAGTGCTAATATGATAAGATAAATTCAGAAATCAAAGAACAGTTCAGAATAGTTCAGAATCGTTATAGTGGAAGGGAGTGAGAAAAGATGTTCAACTTCGAAGACTTTACAGAGAATGCTCAAGAGATACTAAATTCCGTAAACGATGTGCTAAACAGATACAGACACAACCAACTTAGTCCTGAACACATACTCTTGACGATGCTTGAAAACCCAAAGAATGCAGCTGTCGATATCCTAAATTATCTAAATGCTGATGTGGATAGTTTGAGAAGAGATGTGGAAAGGGCGATTTCGTCGAAGGGCGGTTATTATTATTCCGGTGGTTCTACGACGAGCCAGATATACATTACACCGGATGCTACGAAGGTCATAAACGAGGCAAAAAAGGAAGCAAAGAGAATGGGCGACGAAAAGATAGGTACGGACCATATTTTGCTTGCCATGTCGCTCGTTCCAGAGACGACAGTTTACAGGCTTTTGACGAAGTACGGTATCAGTCAAGATAAGATATACTCAGCCATCAAGGATTTGAGAATGAAAAGGACGTATGCCGAAGAGGAGAACATAGACGTACTTGCTAAATTCACTGAAGATTTGACCGAGATGGCAAAGAACGGTCAGTTGATGCCTGTAATCGGAAGGGAAAATGAGATAAATAGGATGATAGAAATACTCGGCAGAAAGGTAAAAAATAATCCTGTTTTGATCGGTGATCCTGGAGTTGGTAAGACCGCCATTGTGGAAGGTCTTGCACAAAGGATAGTGAATGGAAATATTCCTTCCTTCTTGAAAGGCAAAACGATATTGAAATTGGATTTGGCAAGACTTGTAGCAGGTACGAAGTTTAGAGGCGAGTTTGAAGAAAGGCTTAAGAAATTACTTGATGTGCTCAAAAAGAGAACTGATGCAATACTTTTCATAGACGAATTGCATACGGTAGTGGGAGCAGGAGCAGCAGAAGGCGCGCTAGATGCAGGGAACATACTGAAACCTGAATTAGCACGTGGAGTGTTGAGGGTCATTGGTGCAACCACGGTCGATGAATACAGGGAAAGTATTGAGAAAGATAAGGCGTTGGCACGGAGATTCCAAGTAATTCTCGTACCAGAACCAAGCACTGAAGAGACAATCGAAATCCTTAAAGGTATCAAAGAAAAATTTGAGGAGTTCCACAATGTAAAGATCTCAGACAAAGCATTGGAATGCGCTGCAAAGATGTCTGCAAGATACATAGCAGATAGGTACTTACCAGATAAAGCAGTTGATTTGATAGATGAAGCCGCAACAAGGTGCAGAATAGATGGCAAAGAGGAAGTCACTGAAGAGGATATAGCAAAAACGATTGAAAAATGGACAGGCATCCCAGTTGGTAAGATCATGAGTGATGAAAAGGAAAAGTTGAAGAATTTAGAACGCATAATCCACGAAAAGTTCGTTGATCAAGACGATGCAGTCAGAGTTGTTTCTAACGCGATAAAGATGTCCAGAGCAGGAATAAGAAATCCGAAGAGGCCTTTGGGTGTATTTCTATTTCTTGGACCAACCGGTGTTGGAAAGACTGAACTTGCAAAGAGACTTGCCGATGTACTATTCGGTACAGAAAAGGCACTTATCAGGATTGATATGACTGAATTTATGGAGAAACATTCAGTTGCAAGATTGATCGGTGCACCTCCGGGATACGTCGGATACGAAGAAGGTGGATACTTGACCGAGCAAGTACGTAGAAGGCCCTACAGTGTGATACTATTTGATGAGATAGAAAAGGCACACCCTGATGTGTTCAATGTACTTCTCCAGCTATTCGACGATGGAAGGTTGACAGATGGTAAAGGTAACACAGTAGATTTCAAAAACACGATAATCATCATGACGAGTAACATAGGTTCAGACATCATAATGCAGGACATCGAAGAAGGATTCGAAGAGTTCATACCAAAACACGTTGAAGAAGAGTCAAGAAAATACTTTAGGCCAGAACTCATAAACAGGCTCGATGCAGCAGTTGTTTTCAAGCCTTTGAAAAAGGAACACATAAAGAATATAATCACGATATATCTGAATGAACTCAATGAGAGATTAGTTGATAGAAACATAATTGTAGAACTAGACGAATCGATGTTGGAGTATCTCTCCACGGAAGGTTACATCCCAACGATGGGTGCAAGACCGTTGAGAAGGCTGTTTGAAAACGCGATAGAATTCAAGATTGCAGAATTGATAATAAGCGAGGAACTGAACGAAGGAGACCACATAAAGTTCTATTGGAGAGAAGATGGACTTAGTTGGGAGATATGGAAATAGCACAAGATGAAATACGGTGGAATTCAGTGCTTTTAAGATATTGACACTAAGAGAAAATAGTTATAGAATTCAAGTGGAAAAGTGAATAGATACCTGGAGGGGAGCTCTTGACAGTGCAGGGCTGAGAGGGAAGCGGCAAGCTTCCGACCCTTCGAACCTGAACCGGATAATACCGGCGGAGGGACCGGGACACAAAGGTGTGAACTGGATTTTAAGAAATAATATGAATAAGAAATGGGCCCTCCATTAGGTTTTTAAATGGAGGGCCTTTTTTACACCACAGAAGAAATAAGAAATGCACAGAAGATGGAGGTGAGGGTATGAAAAAGGTACTAAGTATCATGGTTTTAGTTATTTTGTTGACGTCACTCTTTTCTGCCGAGCTTGTCATATACACATCTGACAGTTTTGCAGGTGGTATAGCAAAGGTAGTGATACCGAAGTTTGAAAAGGCATACAACTGTAAAGTCAAGGTTGTGAGTATCGGTTCCATGGGTGATGCTTTGGCTCGGCTTGTTGCGGAGAAGAAATCTCCAAAGGCTGACTTAATCGTGGGGCTCAGTGCAGAACAGCTCCAGATGGCAATAAGTGAGGATGTTTTGGAAAAGTATAGACCTGTCAATTCTAAGAACATTGTTTACAAGAGCCTTGTCAACGATTATGGTACAGTCTACGATTACGGAGCGCTTGCGATGATATATAACGTTGAAAAAATTAAAAATCCGCCAAAATCCTTCAAAGACTTGCTCAATTCCGAATACAAAGGTAGGATAGTATTGATAGATCCGAGAACATCAAGCACGGGACTCACTTTTCTCATGTGGACCATAGCAGCCATGGGTGAAGATGGTGCAATGCAGTATTGGGGCAAGTTAAAAAATAACGTACTGACATTCACAAGTGGATGGAGTGCAGCGTTTAAAATGATCGAGACAGGTGAGGCCGATATTATTGTGAGTTACGCAACAGATGGAGCATACAGTATGTACGAGTATGGGTCGATAAAGTACATGCCAATTATATTCGAAGAAGGTGCTTACTTACTCGAAGAATATGCAGCCATTGTAAAAGGTGCGAAGAATAAAGCATTGGCGAGAGCATTCGTAGAGTACATGTTGACACCAGAATTTCAAAAAGAAGTTCCATTGAACCAGTGGATGATGCCAGTTACAAACGTGGAATTGCCGGAAGTATTTCAAAAATACGTTCCACAATTCAAAAAGGTGCTCAGAGTAGACCCAAGCATCAATAGCAGAATAGATGAGATACTCAAAAAGTGGGAGAAAGCCGTCATAGGATAGTTGATGAATTGAACGAAACATGTTTTCGTGCAATCTAATTAGTTGAGCAGTTAAATGTGACTGCATAATGACTACATAATTTTATGGCCTTAAAGAGAAGGTGATTGTACGAAAAGATTTCTGACAATTGCTATTTTGCTTCTTGCTTTTGGTACTTCAATCTTATTTGGTGAGATGTTAAAAGTGGGATTTCTTCTCGGAAGTCCGTATGCCTTTTGGCAGATTTCGAATCTAACCGGTATAGATTATGAAATACTAAATAAGGTAGCTTTTAAAATGGGGTACCAATTAGAGATGTACGTTCTCCCATTTACCTCGCTTGACCCAGTTATTTTAAACAAACTTGATTTAGACATAATTGCTGGTGGAATCCACATGACACAAGAACGCCAGAAGATGTACAATTTTTCTGTCCCTTATGCACAATCAGGTTTAGCAATTGTCTTGAGAAAGGGATTGTCTTGGAATGGCGATGTAGAAAAGATAAAGTTTGCAGTTAAACAAGGGGCAACGGGTCAAAAAATCGTTGAACAATGGATAAACGAAGGTAAGAAAGTCCAATATTCTGCATTTGTTTCAAACGAAGAGATCATAACTGACCTCATATTGAAAAGGCACGATGCAGCGCTTTTCGATTATCTGAATGCGCTCTACATATCAAGGAATTACGGTTTGTCTGTCTACAAGGATCTCATCTACAAAGTTGATCTGGGCTACATAATAGTGAATAAACAAATTGAACAGAAGATAAATGAGACCATCAGAGATTTGAAAAATGAAATACCCATGATAATTTCAAAGTATGTTGGAAAAGTCAACTAATCTATCAACCATCGCTCTTATGTAATCATATATAGCCTTGCACAATTTAACAAGATTTATCAAGATGGAAAAAAACAAAGCGGCGTGAATACATTTTCGAAACGCCGCTTTGTCTTTTTGTCTTATCGAAGTCTTATCGAAAATCCAATAATTGGAAAAGTGAAAGAGAAAATTACATAATCAAGCCACCATCAACACCTATAACCTGTCCTGTAACGTACGAAGATTCGTCTGAAGCGAGGAATAGGTAAACATTTGCAACCTCAATAGCCTCTCCCAACCTCTTCAACGCAGCCTTTTCTCCCATTTCCGTCAATATCTTCTCGGGTACCTTTTCCGTCATCGGTGTTCTTATAAAACCTGGTGCCACTGCATTTACCCTTATCTTTGCACCCTTTCTTGCAAATTCCTTTGCCCATGTCTTTGTCATACCGATGATACCAGCTTTCGTCGCTGCATAGTTCGTCTGACCGATGTTTCCATAAATTCCAACTACGGAAGAAGTACTGACGATACTTCCCTTTCCTGCTTCAAGCATGTACGGAACGACTGCTTGCGTCATGTTGAATACGCCTTTTAGGTTTACGTTTATCACTCTATCCCAATCTTCCTCAGTCATCTTTTGGATGAGTGCATCTCTTGTTATGCCTGCATTGTTAACTAACACATCTATCTTTCCAAACTTTTCAACAACTTCTTTGACAACTTCCGCTATCCTTGCCCTATCCGTAACATCGAGTTTATAAAAGTGAATTTTCGGATCATCGTAAACTGCCTCACCAACATCGCATGCAATAACTGTTGCTCCTTCTTTTGCGAATAATTCCGCTGCGGTCCTACCAATTCCACTCCCTGCACCTGTGATTATACAGACCTTATCTTGCAATCTCATATATATCCCTCCTGTGTTTGTGATCTCACTTACCTCTCAGTTCTCAACTTTCATTCTAAATTTTCAATAATTACTGCAGTTCCCATACCTCCGCCGATACATAACGTTGCTAAACCGTACTTTAATCCACGCTTTTTCATCTCGTAGATGAGTGTTACAATGATTCTATTGCCACTTGCTCCAATTGGATGTCCGAGTGCAATTCCACCACCGTTTACATTCGTTCTTTGCATGATCCATTCCTTAGAAACGCCAAATGCCTTTTCCCATCCTTTTATGACTGCCAAACTCTGTCCGGCGAATGCCTCATTGAGTTCGATAAGTTCGATATCTTGGAAAGAAAGTCCAGCCTTTTTGAGTACCTTCTCGGTAGCTGGAACTGGACCGAATCCCATTCTGATTGGTTCAACACCCGCTTGTGCCCACGCCACAATCCTTGCAAGTGGTTTTACATGCTTGCGCTCGACGTACTTGTCACTTGCAATCACGAGTGCACTTCCACCATCGTTTATACCGCTTGCATTTCCAGCGGTAACAGTCCCATTCTGCTTAAATGCAGGCCTCAGTTTTGCCAAAGATTCCATCGTTACATCGAATCTCGGATGCTCATCTGTGTCAAATATCTTTACTCCCTTTTTGTCTGGAATTTCAACAGGTGTTATTTCATCGACAAATCTTCCAGACTGTATGGCAGCTTTTGCTTTCATCTGACTGTTGTAAGCAAATTCATCTTGTTCTTCTCTCGATATTCCAAATTCTTCTACCAATGCCTCGGCAGTCAATCCCATGTGAATTCTATTGAAAACGTCTGTGAGGCCATCGAGTAACATGTGATCTTGCAAATCGAGTGGGCCAGACTTCACACCATACCTTGCCTTATAACTGAGTAAATATGGAGCTTGAGACATATTCTCTATGCCACCTGTTAACACAACATCTGCCTCTCCAAGTTCAATATCACTTGCTCCAACCATAACTGCCTTCATTCCACTTCCACATAGCATATTCACACTGTATCCAGGCTTTTCTACAGGAACACCTGCATATATGCTGACTTGTCTTCCAGGTCCCATTCCTTGCCCAGCTGTAAGTATGCAACCTACGATGGTCTCATCGACATCTTCAACTGGGATAGACGACTGTGCTATCGCAGCTTTCGCAGCCACAGCACCCAATTGTGGAGCTGGAACATCTTTCAGAGAACCCAAAAACGTACCTATCGCAGTCCTCTTTGCACCCAAGATATACACCATACAACGCACCTCCATAGCCAAACGATATGCTCGAAATAATGTTCAAAAGAATAATACCTACCGAAAGTAGCTAAAGTGACTAATGATTGATGATTGTAGAAGAAAGTGAGAACAAACAACTTTGGTAATGAAACATCTGAATCACCTTTCATATTACAAGTATATTAGAACACTTTTGGAATATCTTTGTCAAAATACATAAGAGGTAGCATATCGATACACGAGGTAGCATTCGATAGATTTTTCACATTCTTGGCACCACACAGTAAATTCGTGGGCAATGGAGCAATGAAATACGTATTGTAGCAAGCAGAACAATATCGTCAATAATCAACTTATAATTCAACGATATTTAACCACAAAGGAGGATACAATGATATAATGCTTTGTAATTAATTTGTTCTCTTTTCCGATAATATTTAGAAGAAGTATCTATAAGATTTGTGATTATTCTAGAACGATCGTTAAGTTGTTGACTGGTTGGCACAGGAAAATTAGAGAGGAGGCAGAAAGATGAAGAATATACCGATATTTTGGAAGCTCTTTGTTCTTGTGATTGTTTTGATTGCTTTTACAGCGGGACTTGGCATATTTTTTGTCATCAGTACAAGAAACAGCACCATCGATTCAAATCTAAGTACTCTACAGTTGCAGGCAGGAGATAACGCAGATAGTTTTTCCAATTTTATGCAAGGATATACGTACCTCGCAGATTTTCTATCGAACGATGCAAATGTTATCGGTGTTTACACAAATGCAAATGATGAGAGCACTTGGTTACTGAAACTGTTAGACAGTATCACGAAGAGTTATAAAGATGTCCTAAGCGTTTATGTTGGGCTAAAGGATAAGAGAATGTACTTGAAGCCTGATCAAGAATTACCGGCCGATTACGATCCTACTTCGAGGTCTTGGTACAAAGATGCAGTTGCAAATGCTGGTAAGGTCATCGTTACAGAGCCGTACACGGATGTAGGGACCGGGAAGACTGTGATAACTGTTGCAAAAGCGGTGAGAAATGAGGAAGGTATCACTGGAGTGGTCGGTATCGACTTCGATATATCAGCACTATCCAACAGTTTGTTATCTGCTGGGAAAGCACTCGGATATCAAAATGCTGTTGTAAACGAAAATGGAACGATAATACTGCATTCAGATGCAAGCCTTATTGGAAAGAGCGTCAGTGATACCGACTTTTTCAAAAAGTGGGTTTCTGGGCCAGAAAGTGGTGCATTCGGGTACACTTACAACAATGCGCAAAGGATGACCGGATACAAACGTGCCGCAAACGGTTGGATATTTGCAACTTTGGTACTCCAGAAGGACCTTATGAACACAGTTAATAGACAGGTCATATTCATGTCTATCATCATATTAATCATAGTTATAGTTGGAATACTGATTTCAATAATAATTTCGAGAAGGTACATCGTCAAACCGATTGTGGAAATACAAACTCTATCTGAGAAGGTAGCAGCGGGAGATTTGACGATTCAGTTCAAATCTGAGAGCAAAGACGAGATAGGAAAACTCAGTAACGCGTTGAGTAAAATGGTAGAGTCGCTGAAAGGTATAACCCTTCAAATTCACGACGAAGCAGGAACGTTAAAAGAAGAGGCCTCGCAAGTTGCAGCTGTTTCGGAAGAGACAAGTGCAACAATAGAGGAGTTAACTGCTCAAGTAGATAACGTCAATTCAAATGTAAATAATGCTTCTGCAGCGATTGAAGAAATGACTAGTGGAATAGAGGAAGTTGCTGCCAGTGCACAAAATGTTGCCAATGCATCTCAAAAACTCAGTGAAGAAGCGAGAAATGTTAATGACCTTGCAAACGATGGTAGAAAGGTGATTGCAAATATAGGAGAGATCATCAATCAAACAAAAATAAAGGCAAACACTACGTTTGAGACAGTTGAGAAATTGTCATCGAGTGCAAAGAACATAGGTGAGATAGTAGATACGATAAATAGCATAGCAGAGCAAACGAATTTGCTTGCATTGAACGCTGCTATCGAGGCTGCTAGAGCGGGAGAAGCAGGTAGAGGGTTTGCCGTTGTTGCAGACGAGATAAGAAAACTTGCAGAAGAGAGTAAACAGGCAACTCAGAATATTGCAAGCATATTGAAAGGTATACTCGATGAAAGCGTCAAAGCAAGTGAGGAAACAAGAGAAACTGTTGAGATAGTTAACCAAGCAACGGAACAGTCGAGTCTTGTTAGTAGCAAGTTTGAGCAGATAGTTCAAAGTATAATGAAGGTATCACAGATGGTTGAGAATCTTGCAGCAAGTGCGCAAGAACAAAGTGCTGCAGCAGAAGAAATGAGTGGCGCAATGGACAGCGCAAGTAAATCCATGGTTAGCGTTGTTGAGCAGATGAATGAAGTTACGGCGGCAACGAGGCAACAAGCTGATACGGTAGTAACAATTGCAAAGACTGCAGAAGAATTAGATAATCTTGCAGATAGACTCGTTTCAGCTGTCAATAAGTTAAAGATAAGCTAAGTATCCATCGACAGTAATCGTACATTTTTTAACTGGTCTCACTTAAACAAAAAGGGTGCTGATTTTCTCGCACCCTTTTTGTTCAACTTGGATGTACAATTCGATCAGATAGCTGAAAACTATTATGCAACCCTGTCGATTCTCTTGAATCCTTCGCCAAGTACGTACCTTGCTTCGGTAACTATAACAAATGCATCTTTGTCTATGTTTTTTATCAAGTGTAGTACCTCGCCAAGTTCTCTTCTTCTCAACGCAACGTATAGTACATCTATGTCTTTACCAGAATATGCCCCGCTCGCCTTGAGAATGGTGGCGCCTCTTCCGAGATTCTCAAGTATGTATTTCTTTACCTCTTCAGACTTTTTCGATATTATCATCATTGTAACGGATAGTTCTAAACCCTTGAGTACAAAATCGATGGTTATACCATTGATTATAATCGCAAGTAATGCGTACATACCAGTTCTAATATCAAATGCAAAACCTGCGGTTATACCTATAGCAAAATCCACTATCAAAAGTGTAGTACCCATGGGAGTATGGAAGTATTTGGTCAATATCTTCGCAATTATGTCCGTTCCCCCTGTCGATGAGTTATTTGCAAAAGTTATGGCCATTCCTATGGCGGCTAAGACGTCACCAAAGAATACAGCAAGCATCAAATCTTGCTCTTGATATTTCGGAATGTTCAGCACTCGGTCGAAGAAGTCAATGAAGAAGTTCAGTGCAAACGTCGAATATATGGTTTTGAAACTAAAATCTTTTCCTACTATCAAAAAGCCCAATAGGAAGAGCAATGCATTGACCATGTACAACCATACGCCAATGGGCACGGAAGGCACCATTCTATGCAAAATCATAGATACGCCACTTGCCCCTCCAGCCGCTATGTTGTTTGGAATAAAGAATACAACGAGTCCTAAGGCAGTCAATATCACACCAAATGTAGAGAGCACGTACTCTTTGATCTGTTGCCTGATGTCAATTTTCATTTCCACAAAACCACCTCCACGTGAACTAATTTACCGCCTTGAGCATGTACACATTTTTTCAATGGCAACGCACACTCAATGCATACTCTAGAATATACTATAATTATAACTTTTGTTCCTTTATTGTACAGGTTTTTTGTGGTAATATATCAATGAGTGGTAAGTGACTCAAAGCATTTTGAGGTGAGAAATTTTGGAATTCTACTTAAAGGACTTAAGTGTTTACCATGGTAAGAAGAGAGTGATAAATAACATATCAACTTATTTTGAAACAGGAAAGATTACAATGATCATAGGACCAAATGGTTCAGGAAAATCTACCATTCTGAGGGCTCTCTCTGGTCTTGTCGATTTTTACGGGAAGGTGTCGTTACCTGATGGATACAAGGATATCGCAGAACTAACCGGATACGTTTTCCAAAACCCAGAGACTCAAATAATTGGTAGCACCGTGTGGGAAGATGTTATATTTGGATTGGAGAACATAGGCCTATCGAAAGAAGAGATGGACAAAAGAGGTAATTACGTTCTTGGTTTGTTGGAGCTTTCCAACTTAAGGAATTTCGATCCATACTACTTATCGGGAGGACAAAAACAACGTCTTGCAATAGCATCGATACTGGCACTCGAACCGGAATTCTTATTGCTCGATGAAGTCACTGCGATGCTTGATAAGAACGGCAAAAGAGAAGTTCTAGATGCAATCGTTAGATTAAAAGAGATGGGTAAGGGAGTTATATTAGCTACACATGAACTCGATCTGTTCTTACCTGTTGTTGACAGATGTATCTACATAAGCGGAGGAAATATCGTTTTCGATGGTGAACCAATTGATGGTGTTAACATGTATAGGCAAATGGTGGAAAGTGAGTTGTAGTTTCTAATTCAACGATTGCTGATAAAGGAGGGATATTATGGAGGTTCTAAAATTTGAAAATGGTCCCAAGACGGTTGGTCCATATTCTTCGGCAATGAGGTCGGGAAATTTGATATTCTTCTCTGGGATTTTGCCAGTTGTTCCGGAGACTGGCGAGCTTCTAATCGAAGATATTTCAAAAGCAACGCAGCAGGTATTGAAAAATCTGGCTGCAATGCTTTCTGAAATTGGATTATCATTGAAAAATGTTGTAAAAACAACGATATTTACAACGCAACTCGAAGAATTTTCAAAGATAAACGATGCCTACGAAAGTGTCTTCAAAGCTTGCACAGACAGATATCCAACACGCAGTGCGGTTGGCGTCAAAGCGTTGCCGAAAGGTGCAACCATTGAGATGGAGTTTATCGTTGAATATGAAAAGTGTGAGAAATAAGAACTCAACGATTCTCCGTATCAGACTTCTCCGTTTCTTCTGAATTCTTATTTCTTACGTTCTTGAATAGTTCGATTCTGTTGACTATGGCTTCTTCGATACCTACTTGAGAGAACGGATGCATCAGCTCGTAAGCATATTTCAATGCTTCAATTTGGTCAGCGTTCTTATTGCTGGCAGTTTTAATTTTTTCTTCAAAACTCTTGTAATTTGAAAATTCCACGACATATATCAACAGCAATGCACCAATAGTAGTGCTGAGAATCATAGTGGGATAATTCTTTACGGCTGGTAGCGAAAATCCTACAAATATACCACCGGTTATCACCAGCATCAAATATGTACTGCTTCTTGCCATTGACTTGTTGAACAAGAATCGTTTCAAATCATCGATTAATTCTTTCCCAACGGGTGTATAGAGGTTTCTAGAGATAAGAAGAAGAACGGTGAGCAAAACAACGATGAATGGATTTGAAATGGTGAGCCCTAAAGAGATCAGAGCTACAAGTTGCACAATTTTTGATAAGAGCATGTTGTTGATCTTGACGTTCAAATATATGCCGAACATGTATATGATGAAACCAAGTAACTGAATCATGTTTACAAACCTCCCATCAATTTCTCTGTTATTATCACTTTGATATGAAGATCACTGTGCTATGAGGCTGAGCATTGTAGTGATTCTCAACTTTTTCTGGAACATCAAGAAAATCATCGGGATATGGTAGCGACGTATCGACAACTCTGTACCAACTTTTTGCATGGATAGGTGGAAGTATGAACTGAAGAGGTTCTTTCCATTGATTCAAAATCACGTATATGTCGTTGTCGATGGTAGTTCCCCTTATTGGTTCAAAACCCGATATCATGAAGGCAATGGAGTGTGATGTGTATCCGGTATCCGGTTCAAACGGATCTACACCATGCCACGTTATGTCTGTGATAACATTACCAAACCTATCGTACTTTTGAAAGAAACATTCTCTTTTTAAAGCAGGATGCGTCTTTCGAAAAGATATCATCTTTGTGACAAATTCGAACAGATCCAAATGCTCTTCTTTCAAAGACCAATCTACCCAAGTTGTCTCATCATCTATACAATAGGCATTGTTGTTCCCTTTCTGGGTCCTGTACATTTCATCTCCCATTAAAAGCATCGGTGTACCGTGCGATAGCATAAGTATTGCGAAGAAATTCTTCACTTGCTGTTTCCGTATCTTGTTTATTCTTGGATCGTCTGTATCGCCTTCGACCCCCCAATTGTAACTAAAGTTTTCAATTGCTCCATCTTTGTTATTCTCACCATTCATTTCGTTGTGTTTATAATTGTAAGAAACAAGATCTCGCATCGTAAAACCATCATGGCATGTGATGAAATTTATACTTGCGTGAGGACGTCTGTTGCGGTATAGATCCGGACTACCAGCTATTCTCAGCATCAGTTCTTCGATCGTGCCGTTATCTCCTCTGATAAATCTTCTCACACAATCTCTATACTTACCGTTCCACTCCGCCCATCCTTCTGGAAATAGCCCAAGGTAATATCCACCAGCTGCGTCCCAACCTTCCGCTATGAGTTTCAATTCACCAACGATCGGATCTTCAGCAATATCTTTGAGTAAAGACAAATCGCCAATCCATCTGCCGTCCGGCGTTCGTCCCAGTATAGATGCAAGGTCAAATCTAAAACCGTCGACATGCATTTCAGTAGCCCAATACCTTAGACTGTCGATTATCATCTCTTTGACAACCGCATGATTACAATTCAGCGTGTTCCCACATCCAGAGTAATTTGCATAATAGCGTTTGTTACTTTGGTTGAGCATGTAATATATCTCATTGTCTATGCCTCTGAAACACAACGTTGGACCTTTCTCACTGCCCTCGCCAGTATGGTTGTAAACAACATCCAATATCACTTCAAAACCATGCTTATGTAGTTCCTTTATAAAGTCCTTGAAGAGAAAGACTTGCTCACCCAATTTCAACCCAACGGAATAATTTCCGGTCACTGCGAAGAAATTAAGCGGGTTGTAACCCCATACGTCTTTCAATTCCTCACCGGTTAGTGGATTGATATTCGGATTTGAGTTGATGTTGAATTCAAAAACAGGCATGAGTTCAATCGTAGTAACACCCAATTGTTTGAGATGATCTATCTTTTCTACCACTCCAAAAAACGTGCCTGGAAACTTCGTTTCAGAATTTGGGTTCATGGTAAAAAGTCTTACGTGCATTTCGTATATTATCGTTTCATTCCAAGGTACGTGTGGTTGCTTATCATCATCCCAATCGTATTTTGAATCATCTATAACTATGGAGCGTATCATACTCTTGGCTGAATCAAGCGTAGAAAATGAAAGGTCTTGCAACGGTGAGGACTTATCGTATCCATAAACTGCCTCGTCATCCCAATCGAAGAACGTTGTTACCGCCTTTGCATACGGGTCTATAAGCAATTTGTTCGGATTGAATCTCTTACCGTTTATTGGATCATACGTACCATCCAATCGCCAACCGTAATATTGGCCATGTCCCACACCGTAGACGTATATGTGCCACACATCACCTGTCTTGTTCTTTGTAGGTTCCAAACGAAAGATGTGTGATGGGTCAACATCGTAGTAGTTTTGATAGAGTTCTAAAGTAACATTCACAGCGTTTTTTGAAAATATCGCGAAGTTCACACCTGTTTCATCGGGGCTAGCTCCTAAAAGCGGATACCCTCTCCTAACCTTTAGTTCAACCTCAGGTCCAGGATTCTTATATTGAACAGGAAAATCTGCCATCTAAAAACCACCTCTAATTATGTCTCCAATTGACTAATTAACTAAAGATTAACAGTTAATCTCTCAATTCACTAAGACTAGTGTTGAGTTACTATCGAAATATCAAATCAGATAGGGAATTTTAAGATCTCACCGAATAATCTTTTTACTTCTCCTTTGTAATTAGAGAGCATATCGATTTCGTCCAACTTTTTGATTCCTTCATTGACCAATTCTGATATCTGTTCTTTAATCCAATCAACTGCCCCAGAATTCAATAGAATTTCTCTTACGTACGCTATATCTTCTTGAGTCTTTTCCATTTTGTTCAACGTCTCTACCAGCTTGCGACGCTCGGATGGTCTAGATAGTTCAAGAGAATCAACAGCCTTTTTGACAAGCATCGTGTATTTACCCTCAACTATATCATTTGCGCTCTTCGACTCACCACCAAATGCTCCAAGTAAATCATCTCTGTATTGAAATGCAACTCCAATTTTTTCACCAATCGATGCTATCCGTTCTTCCTCAACGATATTTCTCCCCTTACCGGACAATACATATCCGAAGAGCATCGGATAAACGAAGGTGTAATATGCAGTCTTCAGAAGGCATATCTTTTGAGGAATATCTTGCTTCAAAACATTTTCGTCTATATTAGAACTGTACAAAATATCAAGTACTTGGCCATATCCCGTTTTAACATAACAATTTGAGAACGTTTCTATAATACGTCTTAGTACATCTGCTTCCACGTGTAATCTGCCTATAATTCTAATTACGTAAAAAGCGACTATGTCACCGACGGTGAGTGCAAGGTCCTTACCGAGCTTTTCGCTATTGTACACTCTTTTGTATATCTTATGCAACGTTGGTTCACCACGTCTAAATTCTGATTCGTCCACTATATCATCGTGAATGAGTAAGAATGCATGCATAATTTCTATAGCGGAACCGAGAGCTATGGCATCATCACAGTTGCGACCACCAAAGCCTTTGTAAGATAAGACAAGCAACAAAGGTCTTATTCTCTTACCGGGTCTCAGCACAAATTCCTTTACATCATGCATTAATTCCCTTGCCTCTTCTGGAGATAATGCGGTAAGTTCGTCCATCATCTCTTCGATGACACTATCTATTCTCTCTATAATCAATTTCACGTTGATCTCTTCCACTTGTTTGTTCTCCTTTCCTCGATTTACTTTACGGCATTTGAATCACATGGAGTTGGCATAAAGGAATTATACCACATACTGTCAAATCGTCGAACATGTGATATAATAAAAAGAATGGAAAGCAGTGTGGTTTTGTCATAATAATGGACATTTGAGCTTTATGGAGGTGTCTCATTGCAAATAAATGTAGAAAATGCAGATGGGTTAAATTTGGAGCCTGGTAATTCTTTTTGCATTGTCTCACACAGTATATCATACGTTGAGAGGATCTTATCAAGCATCATAGATGTCAACAATTTACAAGACTTACTGATCATTAAGCCAGAAAACAATATCGGAATAGAAGAGATACGAAGGATCATCGATTTTCTTGATTTCGCACCTCAAGGTGAATACAAGTTGATATTGGTTTACGAAGCGGACAAGATGACTCAAGAGGCTGCAAATGCGTTTCTGAAGACTTTGGAAGAACCGCCACATTACGCAATTATACTCTTGATAACCACTCGTTGGAACTCGTTACTTCCAACTATCAGAAGCAGGGTTCAAAAGCGTTTTCTAAAATTTGTCCCACAGAGCGATAAATTAAACGACTTTGAAAGATACCTCGCCTTTTGGGATGCAGAATTCGAAGACAGAATTTTATCTCACGATTATCAGATACTTGCTGAAGATGAGTTAGCAGACTCTGAAGATGTACTCAATCAGGTCATGAGTATAAAGGCAATGATCGACGAATATCTGCAAAAAGGCATTGCAGAGTACGTCAAGTTTATCTCAAGGGTCTCTAAGATAAACGATTTTCGTTTCTTAAAGAACTTGACCAAAGTTGTTGCTTGGATGATATTTACTAATAAAGATTTACAAATTGAGAAGAAGATAGAATACTTGAAGATATGCGACGAAATTCAAAGGAGTAAGTTGGCAAATTTCAACTACGTACTTACTTACTACACACTACTTTTGGGATTAAGAGGTGAGAAACAATGAGTTTTCAAGCAACTGTTTATGGTATCGAACTTATGCCAATGGGAAAGATAGTGTACTATGCTGATAATGGAGAAAAGTTTGTATACGGTGATTATGCAATAATTCTGAGTGAGTTTGGAACAGACTATGGTAAAGTTTTATTGGGGCCAAAAGATGTCAGTATAGATGATGTAGACTATGAAATTAGACCGATAATTCGAAAAGCAACTGAAGAAGATCTTAGAATTATCGAAGAAAATGAAGCAATCGCATCAAAAGCGAGAACAGTAACGGTAGAACTTGTGAAAAAACACAAATTACCGATGAAAGTACTGCAGTCGAAGTATATATTTGATAGAAGCAAATTGGTGATTTACTTTAGTTCAAAAACACGCGTGGATTTTCGTGAGTTGGTGAAAGACATAGCTAAGGAGTTCAAAACAAGAATCGAACTTAGGCAAGTTGGTGTCAGGGATGAAATGAAATTCATAAAGGGGCTTGGCCTCTGTGGTATGAAGAGCTGTTGCTCGTATTTTCTAAGAGACTTCGACAGCATTACATTGAAACATGCAAAACGCCAGCAGATGATGATAAATACTTCGAAGATAACTGGGCCATGTGGTAGATTGTTATGCTGCTTGATGTACGAACACGATTTCTACGTCGACGCACTTGAGAATATACCGGATGAAGGTTCCACTATCTATTACGACGGGAAGATAGCTAAAGTGATTACGGTGAATGTATTCCTTTCTCGAGTTACGTTGCAAACAGATGATGGTGAAATGGTCGCACTTCCTTTCTCATACTTTAAGGAGGGAGAAAATGCGGGAAATTGGAAGATTATTGATCATGGTCGGCGTAATGACTATTATAATGGGCTTGATGATGTTACTGATATCGAGGATGAGTAATTTTAAGTGGTTGCCTGGCGATATCGTCATTAGGCGAAAAGATTTTGTTTTCATTTTTCCAATAACTACGATGATCATCTTGAGTGTCATCTTTACAGTGGTTCTAAATCTGATAAGCAGATTTTTTAAATGATGGCATTAAGTCATATTATGCTATTGAAATGTTATAAAAGATAAGATATCACTAAGTAGGAGGAAGGCAACAGGTGGAAAAAGGAAATGAATTGTGTATCGATTTAGGTATCTTGAATCAAGAAGAACTTACTCAGACTGGTGAGATGATAGCGAATGGTCTGAGCGAAGGTGATATCATTATCCTATCTGGTGAGATAGGTTCAGGTAAAACCACATTTACAAGGGGAATTGTCAAAGGCCTTGGGTGCGACCCAGTTGTTGTCACAAGTCCAACGTTTACACTTATGAATGTTTACGTATGTAGTAAAACTGTCTTTCACATAGATGCATACAGGTTGGGAAGTATTGACGAGACATTTCAAATCCTGGAAAATGAATTGGAAGATGAAGATGGTATATTCATCATAGAGTGGGGAGAAAGATTGAAGGAGTTCTTCAAAAATGAGGTAATAAGCGTCTACTTTGAGCACGTTGATGAATCCCACAGAAAATTATCAATTTGTGCAAGAAAGGATGTACTCGAGCGAATTGGGAGGTGCTTGGAAATTGCCAAGAAAATCGAATAAGGAATCGAATAAGAAGAGTTCAAATAAAGCTGATGTGATCAACGAATCTGTGAAATCTCCAGAAAAGGTTGATGCTAAGAATTCAAAGACCAAATTTAGTAGATTGGAGAGAGAAGCAAAAAAGAACAGAGAAGAACGGATATCGATACCAAATGAACTACCTGCCATAGCGATGCGCAGTAACATGGTGATCTTCCCAAATACAGTAGTCCCATTTTACGTTGGTAGGGAAGGTTCTTTGATGGCTTTAGAAGAGGCCATGGAAAAGACTAATCAACTCGTTTTTGTGGTTAATCAGAAAGATCCAACTGTAGAAAATCCAACGGAAAAAGATCTTTATAAGGTTGGAACCATCGTAAGGATCATACAGGTGGGAAAATTACCGGACGATACATTCAAGGTTTTGGTTGAGGGCATTGCACGAGCCAAGTTTCTGAAGAATGTTGGTGACAAGTTCTTCAAATTTGAAGTACAGATACTGAAAGCAAGGTACGGTAAATCGAAACAGCTCATCGCTCTAATGAGGATGGTAAAGGAAGAACTGAGTAAGTACGTCCAATATTCGCGGAAAATTCCGCCAGAGACGCTCATGCTACTTGAAGATGTTGATAATGCAGATGTCTTTGCAGATATTGCCGCATCGTTATGTCCTGGAACGATAGAAGAAAAGCAAGAATTACTCGAGATCGTTCACCCTGCAGCAAGGTTGGAAAAAATACTAGATATACTTGTGCGAGAAACTGAACTTTTGGAGATAGAACAACAGCTTGATCAAAAGGTGAAAGAGCGAATAGAGAAGAGCCAGAGAGAATACTATCTACGAGAAAAGTTAAGGGTCATACGCGACGAGCTCGGCGGTGAAGACGACGTAGAGATAAAAGAACTTAGAGAAAAGATCGAGAATGGAAATTATCCGGAACATGTGAAAGAAAAGGCCCGTTCGGAATTGAGTCGATTAGAAAAGATGTCACCTTATGCACCTGAGGCAAGCGTCGTGAGAACCTATTTGGATTGGATACTTGAATTGCCTTGGTATGAAAAGACGGAAGATACGATAGATATAGATTATGCAGAGAAAATACTGGAAAGTGATCACTATGGATTGGAAGAACCGAAAAAACGGATCCTTGAATATCTCGCAACCAGGAAGCTTTCGGATAATGCAAAAGCCCCGATAATCTGTTTCTCGGGACCTCCGGGCGTCGGTAAGACCTCGCTTGCAAAATCGATTGCTCGAGCAATGAACAGGAAATTTGGTAGGATGTCGCTTGGCGGACTCCGAGACGAAGCTGAAATCAGAGGGCACAGAAGAACATACGTGGGAGCACTACCTGGAAGAATCATTCAACTGATTAAGAAACTGCAAGTCAAGAATCCAGTTATACTCCTCGATGAGGTGGATAAAATGGGCATCAGTTTTCAAGGAGATCCAGCCTCTGCATTACTGGAAGTACTCGATCCAGAACAGAACAAAGAATTTGTTGACTATTACATAGAGCTTCCATACGATCTGTCTGAGGTGCTCTTCATAACCACGGCAAATGTATTGCACACAATCCCTCCTGCCTTACGTGACAGGATGGAAGTTATCGAAATATCCAGTTACACAGACGTAGAAAAATTTCACATAGCAAAAGATTACATAATACCAAAGATTGACTCGGAATTCGTGGAATCTGAAGAACGTATATACACATTCAAAGATGCTGCGATAAAGAAGATCATAGATGAATACACATTGGAACCTGGTGTACGTGAATTGGAAAGACAGTTGAGAAGCTTGGCTAGAAAGGCGACGTTAGAATTCACAAAGACTGGAAAGACTGTAGTTATAACACCCGAAAAGGTCGAAGAATACTTGGGCCATGCCAAAATACGTGAGGAAGACAAATTAGAAAAACCAATCGTTGGAGTTGCTACAGGATTAGCTTGGACGCCAAATGGTGGGACCACATTGTACATCGAAAGCTCATTGGTACCCGGAAATGGTGGATTAATCATAACGGGTCAACTCGGTGATGTAATGAAAGAATCCGTCAGAATCGCACTGAGTTTGGCAAGAAAGCTCTGTGGTGATGAATATGCGGAGAAATTTGCCAAAAACGATATTCACATACATGTACCAGAAGGTGCGGTACCGAAAGATGGTCCGAGTGCTGGAATAACTATCACTACCGCATTGATTTCAGTTGTAAAAGAACTTCCAATCAAAAATGACATAGCAATGACTGGCGAGATCACGTTGAGAGGAAGGGTACTTCCTGTTGGTGGTATTAAGGAAAAGGTAATTGCCGCATATAGGAAGGGAATCAACCACGTTATTCTGCCATCAAAGAACAGAGTAGATATAGATGAAGTACCAAAAGAAGTACGGGAGAAGATGAAATTCACTTTCGTTGAAACAATAGAGGAAGTGTTGGAGGTGGCTTTGTGTGACGATAAACCCATCGAAAATAGAAAGCGTAAAGTTAGAAAAAGTAATAGCAAAGTTGAATGATGAGTTTCCACCTTCTTTGAACGGTGAGTTTGCATTTGTGGGAAGGTCCAACGTCGGTAAGTCGAGTTTGCTCAATGCAATTCTTGGCAAAAAGGTTGCATACGTCAGCAAGAATCCCGGTAAGACGAGGAGCATAAATTATTTTCTTATCGACAATAAGTTCTATTTTGTTGATCTGCCCGGATACGGTTACGCACGCGCATCTAAGAAAGACAGAGAAGAATGGAGAAAAGTAATTGATAGATACTTTGAAGAACGAAATTGGAACATGAGAATTCTATTCTCACTGATAGATTCAAGACATGAACTGATGGAATCTGACGAGCAACTTCTTGAATGGACACAAATGCTTGGTATATCACCTGTAATTTTGCTAACAAAAGTCGATAAGTTAAGTAACTCTGAGAAGGCAAAACAATACAAGTACTATGAAAACGTTCTCGCAGATTACGGTATCAAAAAAATAATACCTTGTTCTTCTATCTCTAAGGAAGGTGTAGATTTGATATGGAATCTTATAAATGAGAGCATGCGGGAGGTCTGAGCAATGATAAGGCAGGAAATTGTAGGGATATTAAGAAGTCATCTCATGGAATTTGGATATGAATACGATTTTGTCGTTGAGATACCTGAAGAGCAATTTGGTGATTTTTCAACCAACATTGCACTTGTGGGAGCAAAATATTTTAAAAAGCCACCCAAAGAGATCGCAAAAGATTTTGTGGAGAAATTTTCGGGCCATCGCATGTTCAAAGAAGTCACGATCGCGGGGCCAGGATTCATAAACTTCAAAGTTTCAAATGAATTCTACAGAGATTTTTTGATTAAGTTCATACAAAATCCGTACAGTGTGTGGAATTTCAAAAAGCATGGTAGCATTTTGCTGGAATATGGAAGTGCCAATCCAACAGGGCCACTCACGGTAGGTCATGGACGTCAAGTTGTTATCGGTGACGTTTTGGGAAATGTGTTCAAATTCACTGGATGGGAAGTTACAAAAGAGATGTACTTGAACGATGCTGGTAGGCAAATTAAGCTGCTGGCAAAATCAGTCTGGGCACGGTACAATCAACTTCTCGGTTACGATGAACCCATACCGGAAGATGGATATAAAGGAGAATACGTCGTAGACATTGCGCGACATGTAATAGCGGATCACAATGATGAATATTTTAAGATATGGAACGATGAGGTTGAATCCGTATTTAAAAGTTATGCGCTCAACGAGATATCAAAGATGTTCGATACAACGCTTGAGAAGATTGGAGCAAAGTTTGATAACGTCTTTAAGGAAAGCAGCTTAGTAAATGATGGTACTGTTAAAGAAGTTCTCACAATACTGGAGAGCAAAGGGCTCGTTTACGAAGAAGACGGGGCACTTTGGTTTAGGGCATCTCGTTTTGTAAATGACAACGATAAGGTACTCATCAAAAACGACGGTAGCTATACGTACTTCTTGACAGATATAGCGTATCATTACAAGAAATACAAACGTGGATACAATATCGCAGTGGATATATTTGGTAGTGATCATCATGGTCATTTGCCAAGGATGTATGCAGCGATGAAGGCTCTTGACATCCCTGAAGACTTTCTTATGTTTGTTCTGCACCAGTTTGTGACATTGAAGCGTGGAGATGAAATTGTCAAAATGAGCACTAGAGCTGGTGAGTTCGTTACACTAGACGAGCTCATCGACGAAGTTGGAAAAGATGCAGCAAGGTATTTCTTTGCGATGGTTGATGTCAATACACATCTGAATTTTGACTTGGAGTTGGCGAAATCGAAGACAGATGAAAATCCTGTATTTTACGTTCAGTACGCACATGCAAGAATATCAAGCCTCTTTGAAAACGCAAAAGCGAAAGGTATAAATTTCATCCCCCGTGAGAATATAGAATTGCTGGAAAATGAAAGTGAGATGCGAATTATAAAGCAGATATCACTCTTTGACGAGATATTGGACAGGGTAACTGAAAAGCTTTCACCGCACTATTTGGCAGATTATCTTGAAAAACTTGCATCACTATTCCACAAATACTACGCTGAGAACAAAATTGTAGATACAGATAATATGCGACTGTCAAATGCAAGGCTTAATTTGGCGTTTGCTGTGAGGCGAGTATTGTCAGAAGGATTGAATTTGATAGGAATAAGCGCACCTGAAAGAATGTAACAAAATAGCAAGGCTCGGGTTTGGCATAATTGTTCCGGTTCTACAAACTCCACAGATAAGGTGTGATCAAAATGGAGGTCCAACAATTACTATCGAAGTACATGCTAGAAATTTCAAAAGTAACCGACGAAAAATCGCTGTACATAGCTATAGCCGAAATAATGAGAAAAGTTGTAGACTACAAAGCACTCAATGTTATAGTTCAGTCATCACTCTTTTACGCTGAACCGGCAGACCAAATTATAAACGAGGAATGGTTCATAGACTATCTTCCATGGGTGGAAGATCGATTGTCTCCAACATTTTTGCCCGTAGATAACTGGTATGTTGGATTAGTTCCAATTTTCAAGGGTGTAAAGCTACTGTCGGTAATTGTTTTAACTACATCAGAGGAACCGACCGCCGAGGTTATCGACTATCTCCAGCTTCTCTCGTACCTCTCAGGTTTAACTTTGGAAAATCTTAGATTGCTTGATTTTGTAGATAATGCTAGGGAATATTCTGAGACGGTACTCAATCTTTCCAGTGATGGCATCATAGTTTTTTACAAAGGTGAGATAGAATTTCAAAACGTCAAGAGTTCCGAGATAATTAAGAACTACCCGGACATACTTCGAGAAATAGAGACAAAAATCGATAGTAACGAAGAGTTTTTCGAAATAGAGTTACCAAACGCATTTTTCAGCATGTCGGTAAAAAAGATTCAGCTACAAGGAGAAGAAAGAATTCTTGTAACTGTTAGAAACATTACATCTGAAAAAGAAGTTCAGAAACTAAGAGAGGTTGACAAGATAAAGACCAACTTCATCGCAAACATATCTCATGAACTTAGAACACCTTTAACCGCAATCAAAGCCTACACAGAAACGATCGTAAATGTTCCGATGACGCAAGACGAGATCAAAGAATTCTCAGAAACGATCTACAACCAATCGTTGAAATTGGAAGGCATACTAAATGATTTACTCGACTTTTCACAACTTGAATCGCATACACTAAAAATCGTGAAGGAACCCACCAACATACACGATGTAATAAACGATTCCATTCTCACAGTTAATCACCTTGCATCTCAATACGATGTGAAAATAGAATTCAACTTTGATCAAGACTTGAAAATCAATTGTGATAGAAAAAGAATTGAACAAGTTATAACGAATTTATTGACCAATTCGATAAAATTCTCTGATAAAAGTAAAGAAGAGAGAGTTGCAAAGATAGCTATTGAAAATGATGGAGACTTTGTAAAGATAATAGTCGAAGACAATGGCATAGGTATACCAGCCGATAAAATAGATAAAATATTCGATAAATTTTATCGCGTTGATAGTGACCTAACCTACTCAATTCCCGGTACTGGATTGGGACTTGCAATTGTGAAAGAGATAGTTGAGATGCATAATGGAAGTATTAGTGTTGAGTCTGAAGAGGGAAAATGGACAAGAGTCACCGTGCAATTACCCAATGAATGATGGGTACGGCAGAGAACAACATGATGTTTTAAGTGTGAACAACCTGAGGAGACTTTTATGATAAAAGAATTGCTCGATGTTGTTTCAGAGATTCCGACGCCTGATGCATTGATACAACAGATTATTTCGACGGCGTCGAATCCAAATACAAGCGCAAAAGAACTTGAAAAGGTAATATCCATGGATGTTGGCCTCTCGACAAAGATATTGAAATTGGTCAATTCAGCTTATTATGGTTTACCACGAAAAATAACGAAATTGAGCGAGGCAATTGTCATTGTCGGTTTTAAGACTGTTAGGAACCTCGCACTAAGTGTATTCACGTATTCAGCACTACATTCAAGGACTACTTTCATAGACCATGATAAACTTTGGTCTCACTTTATGCTTACGTCCATCTTGTCAGAACAGATATCTAAAAACATAGGATTTATGAATAGGGAAGAGGTTTTTTTGGCAGGACTTATGCATGACATTGGTAAACTTGCAATAGACTTGATATTCCCGACTTATATTCTGGAGCTGTCAAAGGCTAGTAAAGAATTAGGAATCCCTATGTTTAAAATAGAGTATGAATTGGGTGTTGAATCACACACGGAGATTGGTGCAGAGCTTTTGAGAATTTGGAAATTCCCTCAAGAATACGTAGATGTTGCCTACCTTCACCAGAAACCGTCACTCAACCCTGATTCTCCATACATTGAGATGTGTTGCATCGTACATCTGGCTGATTTGTATTCAAATATTCTGATTCCCGGAACCTCTCTGTCGTACGGTAATTCATATCTTGATCCCATTGTTTTTCAAATACTTGGTATCAAACCGTCTTCACTAAAGCTGTTTTACAACGATTTTGGGCGAGTTTACGAAAGATCAAAAGACTTAATTTTTGGAGGTGTTGAAAGTGAAACAGGAGTATAAGCTAAAGATGCTTGAATCTGAAATTAGAAAGGTTATGTCGGAAGCATTGATGGCAATGAAAGATGCTTACATAGAATCAATGAAATCGTTGATAACTATCTCGAGAGTAGAAATCTCAAAAGATAAAAGGTACGCTGACATCTTTGTAAGTGTTTTGGGTAACGATGAGAAAAGGAAAGAAGTTCTAGATTATTTCGAAGAGAAGAAGGGATATTTCAGGAGTTATGTTGCAAAAAATATAAGGATGTACATAGCACCCGAAATAAGATTCAAAGAAGATAGAGGAATAGAGGCGACCGTTAGGATTGGGCAACTTTTAGATTCAATTAAAGAAAATCAAAAATCTTCCGATAACAAATAAGGGAAGATCTAATTTGTTACACTTGGAGGGGTTGCCATGGAAGGTGTAAAGGGAATCAATACTGTTCCGAATGGTAACATAGTGTTTCCAAAGACTGAACTACAGACGCCACAATCCGAGGTGGTTCCAGGAAAGAGTGGTGGCAATGGTAACAACTCTCAATCAGTGCCTAGATCCCAAATTGATGGTAGTCTGAATGAAGATGTCGATGTATTGAAGGAGAATTTGGACAAATTGAAGAAGATTTTTAAAGGACAAGCAGAGTTCAAGATCGATAAAGACGTAAACAAAGTGGTTATAAAGATCAAAGACCCAGATACTGGAGAAATCATAAGACAGATACCCCCAGAAATGGTGGTAAAGATTTCAAAGAATATACAGGAGTTACTTGGTGTATTAATGGATGAAAGGGTGTGATGCGCATGGACCTTTCTTCGATTGCTAACAATATCAACTATCGTTACCAACAATCTTCGCAAATACAAATTGGTGGTACTGTCAGTGGACTTGATACCGCATCGATAATTGATAAGCTTATGCAAATTGAGTCTTTGCCACTTCAAAGGCTCAATGATAAGTATGTGAGTTATACAAATACTCAAAAAGCATACCAACAGGTCTCTAGCAAAATAAGAGAGCTGTACAATTTTACGGCAGATTTTTCATTGCAATCAAACCTCATCCCAAAGAGCGCAACGTCTTCATCTAATATTCTGACTGCGACTGCATCAGCTGCTGCAACTGATGGTGTTTATTCAGTCGATGTACAATCCATAGCATCAAATAGCGTTCTTCAAACAGGTAAAATTGGCAAGGAAATCACAGCATCGAGTACCATATCTGAAATGGATACCAGATATACCCCTGCAGATTCGACGTTAAAGATAAAGGTTGGTAATTCGGAAGTTGAAATGAACATAACTGCTGATACTACAATCAACGATTTGATGACCACACTCGAGGACAAATTTTCAGCACTTGGCGCAACTGCAGACGTGAGTTTTGCGGATGGAAAATTAAACATATCTTCTGACAAACTATTCCAGATATCAAACGTTTCAGGGAATTTCACATTTTTGTTCAGGCTCAATGATTCATACCTTAGAAAAGATACTAACAATAACTACGTTTTGGAAAGTAGCGGAGACGTAGGTGCATATAGCTCACTCAAAAGACTTTCTGATCTCGGCATAACAGGCGATCAAACTTTGACAATAAATGGCACCAATGTGAGTTTGAAGGAAACAGATAGCATTTCAACCGTTATTTCCAAAATAAATACTTCTGTAAAGGACACCAATGCAGTATACGACGATAAAAGCGGCAAAATAGTTTTAACAAGTAAGACAACCGGTGCCAATGTGATAGACGTATCGAGTACTAATCAGAATTTACTTGATAAATTGGGCTTTTCAGACCAGACTTTTACATTGGGAAACGTTGCAAGAGCAACCGTACTGATGAATGGTTATTCCCAAGAAATCACTTCCAACACAAATGATATTACATTCAATGGACTAACTTTGAATCTCAATTCAACAGGATTTACAACAGTTACGGTTTCCGCAGATAAAGACAAGATAGTACAAAATGTAAAGGATTTTGTGAATAAATGGAACGAAGTAACAGATTTTTTGTACACGAAAATGACTGAAAGTAAAGTTACGAACAAAACGGAAGATGAAATGAGTGAAGACGAAAAAATACAAGGCCTTTTGAAAAACGACAGTACAATTAGGCGAATATTCGATAAATTTAGGTCTTTCCTTACAACAAAAGTTGATGGAAAAACGTTAATTGACTTAGGTATTACATCTGGTGATGTTGGCAAGAGTTTCGACAACACGATGAGAGGAAAGATAACACTTGATGAGGATAAGCTGAGAGCATTTATAGAAAACAATGGTACCGATGCTGTCTGGGCGTTCTTTGGTAAGAATGATAGTACGGGTAAAGGATTATCTGTACAGATAAAGGAATATAGCTATAACTTGACAAAGTTTGGCGGAGATATAGATAAAATTGCTGGGATGAGTGGAAGATTGGAAACGGAAAAGAGGACGTTATCGAAGAGAATGGTATCTATGTTAGAATATTTGCAAAAAAGGGAAGAAATGCTATGGGCAAAGTATTCATCATTAGAAAGTGCATTGTCGAAATTGTCAGCTCAAGGTAGCTTTATAAGTCAAGCAACCTCTTCCAATAAATAAGAACAAGTCCCTTACTAATCTTTCTTCTTAGATATTCTTGAGTAATACTCGCAACAACTATTTAAGAGACACTTATCACACTTAGGAGCGATGGGTTTACATATGTTCTTTCCAAATTCAACCATAGAACCATTTATTGGACCCCACAATCTGGGGTCCAATAATTTTTTTAATGCCTCTTCCGTTTGCTCTGGCATTTTTGTGCTAACCCATCCTAACCTATTTGAGATTCTATGGACGTGCGTATCAACTGCCAATGCGGGTATACCAAAACTCACGTAAAGAACAATATTCGCTGTCTTTCTACCGACACCGGGCAATTTCGTCAATTCATCTACAGAATTTGGAACCATACCATCATATTGCGTTTGGATGATTTGGGCGATCTGCACTATCTTCTCAGCCTTCCTGTTGTACAGTCCAGCAGGCTTTATCAATTCGTACAAATCCTGTGGTTTAGCCGTGGACAATTCATCTATAGAATTGTACTTACGAAATAAATTCCTCGAAGCAATCTCCGTATTTTCATCCCTACTCCGTTGGCTTAAAACGGTTCCTATAAGTACTCTAAATGGGTCTGTTTCATCGTGATGCCTCGGGAAACTCTCGACTATTAGCCGAGCCAATTCGTTGTAATTTGTACAATCGATATTGTTTGGAGTGTATGCTTCATCTATCATATTTTTCTATCAACCTCCGAGCAATTTTCTCATCTTCCTGCATTTGCTTTATCAATTCGTCTATTGTTGAAAAATGAATTTCAGGCCTCAAATATTCAAGAAATTCGACTCTCAACTCTTTACCGTAGAGATCTCCTTGGAAATCCAATATGTATACTTCATATTTTATTTTCTTGGACTTTTCAACTGTAGGACGATAACCAACACTTATGAGTCCGTAATGTTCTTCTGGTACGTAGACTTTGACGAAATAAACACCCACAGCCGGGTCTATCAAGAAATGATCTGGTCTACGTATGTTCGCTGTTGGAAATCCTAACTTCCTACCGATCTGTTTGTCTCTGTATATCGTGCCATGTATTGAATAATTTCTACCAAGAAAATACGGCACTTTCTCCACATTACCTTTCTTGATGAGTTCTCTTATGTAACTACTACTAACTCTAACACCATCTATCTCAACAGGTTCCACAATTCTCATCTTAATGCCTTTTAAGGCACATAACGTCCCTAAAGTTTCGACGTTTCCTCTACCATTCTTTCCAAATTTGAAATCGTGTCCCACAACGATACCTTCAACATTCTTGGAAATCTCTTCAAAGAAATCTTCCGGTTCTATATCCCTTATCTTTGGGAGTTCCAATACTTTCGTCTCACCGTATATCGATAACAATTCCATTCTGTCTTCGATAGACGCTATGAGGCCATCGAACTGTCCTGTGTAATATTCCATTGGATACAATATCGTGTATATTCTTGATTTAGAACGAGACTCATCACTCATTTTCTTGAGCGTAGATAGTATTTTTACATGACCTTTATGCACTCCATCGAAAACACCGATAGTTATGAACACCGTATACACCTCAATCCATTTTGTATTTGCCAAAGTGTGTATGCTAATACTTGGAATCTCTTAGAATCTCTTAGAATCCTTTAGAATCTTCTCGTAATTATTCTATATCCAATCTCAACGAATTTCAAATTCCTATGGCTCTCGCCAAGGTCTAACCGTGTAAATAATATGAGCGCACCGAACCTTAAGATGAAAGCAATCATGAAAAGTATGTTGTAACCAGTGAATATGGATATACTGACGTCCTTAAGTGCGTTCATAACAAGACCTCCAGCATACGATGCGATCAACGATGCAATACCTGCAACAAAAGCGTGCATAGAAATGTATATCTCACTTGGCTCATCTGTAATCTTGAGCAAGAGAGTAAAATAACACAAGTTTATGGCGCTCCAGGCAACTGCTGAAATGATTACATCGATTACAAGAAGCCAAGTGTAGTTACTTGGATTCATAAACGAATATATCATTGGGATACCAAGAGCAAGGATGATCCCGAATTTTATCATGTTTTTCTCGCCTAATTTTGGTGCAACTTTACCGTAGAGTGAATACAAAAACATCGAAAATATAGAGTTTATAACATTTACTATACCAAGGAACGAGTATGGTACCTTTATCTGAGATACTTCAAAGTAACTGAAAAACGGTCCTGCAAACTGTATGGCAAAGTTCCAAACGAATACAAACACAAGAAACTTTCTGAATCTTCTATTTTTCAGAGATTTAAACGGCATCAGTAGTCCATATTCAACAACTTGTGTCTCCGGTATATTGTGCAACTTCAATAAATACGCAGTTACGATGAATAGAATTGATGAAACTGAGTAAGCTATCAACAGGCCACTTTCTCTTGGAAGATATTGAAGTATTATCGAATAGAACACCCATGCAATTAACCCGGCAAACGTCGATACCATGTTTCGAAATCCGAAATAACTACTTCTTTGCTCTTCCGAAACGATATTTTTCATTGCAGATGTCCATAGACTTCCAACGATACTGTTCAATATACTGAAAATGAAGAAAGGTATGGCAACTATGAATTTATTCTGCAAATTCAATAACATTGCAATTGGTATCAAGATAAATGAACTCCTCGCAGCGAATGCAAACCAATAAATTGCCTTATGCTTCGAAGGAATGAATTTATACACAAGTGGAGCAAAAAATTGAATTATCTGAGCAGTCGATGGTAATACTGCTACAACTGATAGCAGAACTGGATCAAAGTTGTAGTACATCGCCAGTGTTGAATAGACAAATCCTTGTGTAGCATTGAATGCAAGGGTGTAAATAGCACCTTCTGCCACAGATAATTTCAAAGTTCTATTATCAGCCATTAACTTCCTCCATCCTCTGTGTTTGTTGAATAACTAAATCATTGGTCATTGTACAATAGTAGATCTGTATAGTTCGTAGTGTGTACTTTCTTTAGATAAATCGTACCACTTTTCCTTTTAATAGTGAATAGAGTAAAGATTAGAAAATGATTAAGTAAATATTACCAAAATGAAAAGGCATCCGTTTTTCTGCTATTAATAGAAAAAATTGGATGCCTTCTCTATTCAAATTGTGATATCTTTGACCACGTCATTTGAGAAATTACTTAAAATCAACTTACTTCAAACCGGTTCTTGCTATACCTCTCACAAAGTATCTTTGAGTAAATAAGAAGATGATAACAACAGGCAGTATAGTAAATGTAGCTGCTGCCATGAGTAAATTGTACAAAGTCCCTACATCTGAACTAAACGCTTGAAGTCCGACTGTAAGTGTTCTGTATTTTGGGTCGTTTGTGACTATCAACACCCAGAGGAAAGAGTTCCAACTACCGACAAACTTCAGTAGTGCGGTTGTGATGACTACAGGCCTACTCAGTGGCATTACAATTTGCCATAGATATCGCCAGTGAGAACAACCATCTATCCTTGCAGCATCAAATAATTCTGTAGGAATACTCATGAAGTGCTGCTTCATGAGGAATATTGAAAACACACTCACAACCCAAGGCACAATGAGTGCATAATATGTATCTATCCATCCAAATTTCGTTATCGTGATGAAATTAGGTACGAGCAGCACCTCGCCAGGCACCATCATAGTTGCAAGGAATATGCTGAATAATAAGTCTCTGCCTGGGAAATTCATCCAGGAAAATGCATATGCTGCCATGGCTGATATTATTATTTCCAGTATCGTCGTAACAACTGCTACAAATACAGTATTCACATAGTATATTCCAAATGGTGCAGCTTGCCATGCAAGTACGTAGTTTTGAAATACGTTCTTAACTACATCTGATGTTGTAAATTTCAAGCTTAACGTCCTGATATTATCGTCGATGAAATATATCGGACTCACACCATCCATAATGATCTCAACGTTTTTTCCTTCTTTAACTATAACTTCTTTGACAAACGAAGGTGCCTCGATAATTTTCCAGGCATAATTGACACTTTCGTAAATGCTCCTAAAGTCCTGAAATTCGAGCGTATTTATTGCAACATCTTTAAAAAGCTCAGCAGCATTGTCAACACTTTCTTTGAAACTATCCAGCTTTGATTTTACGGACATGTACGTGAGACTCATACCGGCTGATTCTTCAAGCTTTCTTGAGAATTCATCGAAAGATACGTTCAACAAATCCCTCACAGGTAAATTGTTCTCTAATCCAAGATTTATGAGAGAACTGATGAGGCTTTTCAAATTTGACAGATCTAAACTTGAGATCTTGTACCTTTCAACTACTTCATCGTCTAGTTTCTTAGCAAGCTCTTCACCGAGAGTGTTTAGTTCTACTTTGGTTATTAGTTCTTTGATTTCATTGAAGTCTCTGAAGTCCTTTGTACGTTCCAATAGTGTGTTGACCTTCTCATCTTTACTCATCGGTACGGCCTTTATGTCTTTATCCACTACGTCGTTCTGGATACTAGAAAAATAGGCATTTACCTTCAAGAAGAAATCTACGTTCCTTTTAATGTTCAACAACGTGTTTTCAACACCTGTATTATAGTTCTCACTGACCTCATTTTGGCCAGGATACAAGAGTTCGACTGTATCAAGCAACTTTGCAATCTCGCTGATTTCATCATTTGACAATACAAGTTCTAATCCAACTTTGAATTTCTCAAATTTAGGGCGTATTTCTGTTAACTGCTTGACCTTTTCATTTAAGAAATTTTGAAATCTCTCTTTCTCGTTCTGATCTTCAATTCTATCAATTCCATAAGTTGATATCATGTCTATGGTGCTCAAAAGATTATCCACATTTCCCAAAATATTGCTCGTAAATTCATCCCTCTTGAAGAATGGAGAAGAACCATTTATGTAGTATAGATAAACTTCTTCAAAGAACTTTTCTGGTGTCTCTTTGTCAACTTCAATCGGCATCGTTAGAGAATCCACAAACGCATTGAATTCATCCAGATTGGCAAACGGGGTGTATTTTGCCCCCTTTGTAGGAATAGTGAGCTCGCCTCTGTAAAATGGGTCATCGTTTACAGATAAATTTAATCCAACGGATTTCTTTGCAACAAAGCTCAGTGCCTCTCTCAAGCTGAGCCCCTTTACATTTGTTGCCGTCCCCGTAGATGGAATAACTTTTATTTCTCTACTCGTGGCAAAAGACCTAGTGGTCCATTTAGGAGGCCAGGTGTTTACTTCGGATGGTAATTTGAAAGATGTTACCAACATCCATGCAAATGGAGCTAACATTACTATTGCACCGATGGAGAGCAATATGTATACAATTGTTTTTCTCAATTCTCGCATATTTTATCCCCCTCAATCAGGTCAGCTGACGTATTCGACGACTTTATCACCGACGCGATACTGAACAAACGTAAAGACTAATATAACCAAGAACAATAGATATGCAGCTGCACTTGCTATTCCCATTCTTTGTTGTCTATAGAAAAGGTCAAAAACATAATAGACCATCGTCATTCCACTGTTTCCATATGGTCCAGGAAGTCCATCGTACAAAATGAATACTTCTTGGAAAACTTTAAAAGAGCCGATAACTGAAACGATTAATAAGAAGAAAGTAGTCGGTGATAGGAGAGGCCATGTGATTTTTGTAAATTTCTGGAAGCTACTTGCACCATCAACCTCAGCAGCCTCGTAGTAAAAAGTATCTATACTCTGGAGTCCAGCTAAGAATATCATGGCATTGTAACCAACACTCTTCCATATAGAGACTATACTAACCGTCGGTATTGTCCATTTTGCGTCCTTCAACCACTTTACCGGCTGTAATCCAATTGTTGTGAGAAGATAGTTAAGCAACCCTACATCATCGTTGAATATCCACTTCCATATAAGGCCTACAGCAACTGTGGAAGTTACGAATGGAATGAAGAAGGAAGTTCTAAAAAACGCCTTCAGCCTTACATCATTGTTCAAAAGTAAGGCTATCAAGAGTGAAAGAGCGATACCAATTGGAACGGTGAGAATGACATAATATGTCGTGTTCGTTAGTGCTTTGAAAAAGAGATTCTTCTCAGAGGCATCCAAGAAGTAATCTATGATTCCATAGCTCTTCCCATTTATCAATGAAGGAAACTGGAACTCGATCAAAACATACGAGACAAGCCATACGAAAAAGCTTATCCAGCCATGTTCCTTTATCATCTTTGTATCAAATATATTCCTCTTCAAGGCCACGAACACAAACAAAAGTAGGATGATTGATAAGACTATGGAGAGTGTGAATGAAATATAGTTTCTGAAAACGAAATAGGCAACCACAACGATGAGAGGAACGATATCCACGAGACTTGTCTTCTTCTTCCTAATGACAGAAACCATTTGAGATACAGAAAAGAGTATGAACAAAGCAATAGCCATGTAGAGGATACTGTAGAAAAGTCCCCTGTAAAATGGGAATTCCACGGGATAATCGAATTTCAAAATTTCTTTGTAGTTTCCGAATCCGTAGAAGTAAGGGTTATTCATATTTCTAAAGTCCCATTTGAAAAAACTGAGTACGAACGAGAAACCAACCGGCCAGAATGTAAATATGGCCAAGATCACCAGCGCTGGAAGTAAAAAGAGATAACCAAGCATGCTCTCTTTGAATCTCTTCTTTCCGAGCTGCGTCACAGACCATCACCCCCGAGTGTTATGTTTTAAGATTTTGAGATATATTGTTTGCACTGCTAACAAACACACACAGACAAATGGAGAAAATAAAGCCCCTAACTCGTCTTTTCTGAAAAGAGAGTTCGGGGCTCTGCCATTAGAGGATATAAGAAGACAAATTTTCGTCGCTTATTATATGACCTAACTTATTGTTCACAAACGATTTATCGATAACAACTTTCTTTTCTTCTATATCAGGTGCCTCAAACATGATATCTTCGAGGAGCTTTTCAACAACCGTGTATAGTCTCCTAGCACCTATATTTTCGATCTTTTCGTTGAGTTGATATGCAGTTTGCGCAATTTCATCGATAGCATCAGGTGTAAAATCAAGTTCAATTCCGTCGCTATATAAAAGGGCTTTATACTGCTTTATGAGTGCATTTTCTGGTTCCGTCAAAATACGTACGAAATCTTCTTTTCTCAATGGTTCAAGCTCAACTCTTATAGGGAATCTACCTTGCAATTCAGGGATCAAGTCTGTTGGCTTTGTCATGTGAAATGCACCGGCACCGATGAAAAGCATGAAATCGGTCTTTACTGGTCCATATTTTGTCGTAACTGTAGTACCTTCGATTATAGGCAATAAATCTCTCTGCACACCTTGCCTTGAGACATCTGGCCCGTGAGTTTGATCTCCACCAGCTATTTTATCCAACTCATCAATGAATATGATTCCTCTTTCTTGAGCGAGTGAGAGTGCCTTTTGAATTACTTCGTCCATATCTATGAGCTTTTCAGATTCTATTGGTGTTAGAATTCTTCTCGCTTCCGAGATTTTCATTCTACGCTTCTTGGTCTTTTTCGGTAGCATGTTACCAAGTACTTGTGAGAAATCGATTCCCATATCTTCCATATCTGGAACGCCTATGAATCCAACACCTGGTTGGGATATTTCTATATCCAACTCTATCTCCATATCTTCCAATTCACCATTTTTCAGTTTTTCACGTAACTCTGTTCTCCTTCTTTTCGTATCTTGATCTTCATGTTGCTCTTGCTGCGGCTGAAAACCAAATATATTTGCAAAAGGTACACTCTGTTTTCCAGATGGCACCATTGCATCAAGTATTCTCTCGTTTACAAGATCCTTTACTTTATATTCAACTTCCTTTATCTTTTCTTGTTTTACCATGTTAACAGCAATTTCGACTAAGTCTCTGACCATTGAATCGACGTTCTTTCCTACGTATCCAACTTCAGTAAATTTCGTGGCTTCAACTTTCAGAAATGGTGAGCCAGAAAGTTGTGCAAGTCTCCTTGCTATTTCGGTCTTTCCAACTCCTGTTGGTCCAATGAGGAGAATGTTCTTTGGAGTCACTTCTTTTCTCCATTCATCCGATAGCCGTTGCCTTCTTATTCTATTTCTTATCGCTATGGCAACTGCCTTTTTTGCATCATCTTGTCCAATTATATACTTGTCTAATTCTTCGACAATTTGCTTAGGCGTTAATAAGTCGAAATTTCTATTTGTCACTTCTTGCATTCTCTTACACCTCCTGATTCTAATTCACGTGATTAATCCTTTCTTAGAGTTCGTCATCATACACGTATATCGTTATTTTCTATCTTGAGTTCATCGTCTGGAGTTACATAGGCAAGCGACCATTGACCCCTTATCATCATTTCAAATGCATCCATCACTTGCGCTTCCGTTACACTCTTTACCCTTTCAATTATATCATCTATGGTTCTAACCGGTAGTTCATTTGCTACGTACTGAATGTAAAGAGCAGTAAGTGCTGAGGTACTTTCGGTAACGAGTTCAAGACTACCAAGCAGACGTTTCTTGCCGTAGTCGAAAAGTTTCTTCGTTAATTTGAAATTCTTGAATAAATCGAAGAGCTCTTTAATGAGTTTCTCTGTGTTTTCCTTAGATGTTGCTGCGTAGACAGAAAATACACCCCATTCTTTGGATTGGATATTATTTGTTGATATGTCATACACGAATCCTCTCTTCTCTCGTATCTTTTCAAAGAGCAACGAACTCATCCCACTACCAAGTAATGTGTTCAACACCATACTCGGATACAATGCATCTTCGTTTGATAAAGGTAATCCGTTATGAGAGAAAAGGAAATGGACTTGCTGACTTTCTTCGAATTTGTCACAAACTATACCCTCTTTAAGTTGTGAGACATGTTTAGCTGTCTTTGTTCCTTCATCGAGATTGAGTGACTTTAGGATCTCCATATCTTCCGAATTCACGTTACCGGCTATGATCAACTTTACGTTATATGGAGAATACATCTCAGCATGAAAACTATCGAGATCTTCTTTTGAAATTCTTCTTATGCTTTCCTCTGTACCAATTGTTGACTTTGAGTGTGGACCATCGATCAGTTTCTCGAAGAACAAATTGAACAGTCTTTGCTCCGGAATCTCCTTTTCCGCATAATATTCTTGCAAAATTATTTTTCTTTCAAGTTCCACGTTTTTCTCCAAGAAATCTGGTTCAAAGACCATATCCCTCAAGATGTCGAATGCTATTTTAAAAAACGTTGATGGCACCTTAGCATAGTAAACCGTACTTTCTTTGTCTGTCCAGGCGTTTAGTATACCTCCTACCTGCTCTATGGGTAGTTTGATCTGCCTCAATGTTCTCTTCTTCGTCTTTCTGAATGCCGTATGTTCTATGAAATGTGATATTCCGAGTAAATGGTCCGGTTCATAGACCGGGCCACTACCAACGATAAATGCAATTGTCACCGAACGAATACCTGGTATTTCATAGTAGTATATATTTTCCGCAAGCTGCTGCAACATTCATTCCACTCTCCTACACTGCAGTCTGCCTGCTTCATCTATGTTCGTTACTTCCACTTTCACTCTGTCACCGATCTTGAATGAATTGGGTTTAACGTTGCCCAATTTGCTTGAATGAACGAGTGCAGATTTACCCGGTGCAATTTCGACAAATATACCGTAATTCTCAACGCGCGTTACTTTCCCATTGTACACATCTCCGATGGAAACGTCTTTGAACATATTCTTTATGTACTCAACTGCCTCTTCAACCTTTTCTGCATCAACACCACTGACAGTCACTTTTCCATTCTCGTCGTTTAATGATATATCGACGTTGAACATCTTCGTGATGCCTTTGATGTTCCTGCCGCCAGGTCCAATTAATTCACCAGATTTTGCAGGGTCTATGTAGAACCAACTGATCCTTGGTGCATAAGGTGACAGGGTCTTACGTGGTTCTGATATCGTTTCATACAATTTTCCAAGTATAAATGCACGTGCTTCTCTTGCTTGAATCAATGCCGTTCTTAAGAGCTCCTCACTGACACCTGAGACCTTACAGTCCATCTGGAAAGCAGTGATACCATCTTTCGTGCCAGCCACTTTGAAGTCCATGTCTCCCCAATGGTCTTCCAAACCTAATATGTCTGTTAGCACTACTCCTTTGTCACCTTCTACGATCAATCCCATTGCCACACCGGCAACGTGTTTCTTAACAGGTACTCCCGCATCCATGAGCGCTAAAGATGCGGAACATACAGTAGCCATGGAAGAAGAACCGTTAGACTCAAGGATTTCAGATACAACACGAATTACGTAAGGGAATTCATCTTCAGATGGAATGATTGCCTTTACTGCTCTCTCTGCTAAGTGGCCGTGGCCTATTTCTCTTCTACCAGGTCCGCGTAATGGTTTTACCTCACCTGTTGAAAACGGTGGGAAGTTGTAATGTAATATGAATCTCTTCGTACCTTCCTCAATAAGTGTGTCAATTATCTGCTCTTCAGATTGAGAACCGAGCGTGACGATACCAAGACTTTGTGTCTCACCACGCGTGAAAAGTGAAGAACCGTGTGCCCTTGGGAGAAGCCCGACCTCACAAGTTATTGGTCGAATGTCTTTAGGGCCTCTACCGTCCGCTCTCATACCTCTTTCAACAATGATCTTTCTCATCAAAGACTTTGAAAGGTCATCGTACTTTTCCTTTAGTGGTATTTCATATTCTTCCCTCTGTTCTTCAGTTATTCCATTCTCCTCGAAAAATTTCTCGACAATACTTTCGTAATAATCGTCGGCCATCTCAGAACGTTCTTGCTTTCCACGGATGAAAACCCTCTTCTCGAGTTCGTTCAAATCAACGTACTGTGCGAACTTCTCAACTAATTCAACATCGTACTTCGGTGCTGGAAGAGGCATCTTTTCAACGCTGAACTCCGCGAGTATTTCTTCCTCAAACGCTACAATTTCTTTTATTGCTGCGTGTGCCGTCATGAGTGCTTTAAGCATTTCTTCCTCTGTAACTTCTTTTGCTTCTCCTTCAACCATCGTTATTGCATCTTTTGTTCCAGCAACGACTATATCTATCTTGCTTCTCTCCAATTGCTCTGTTGTTGGGAAAACTACGAATTCCCCATCAACATACCCGACTTGCACACCGGCCGCAATACCGTCAAAAGGTATCTTCGATATATTGAGCGCTAACGAAGCAGCAGCTATTCCAAGCACATCTGTTGGACAATCTGGATCAACGGATAAAACAGTAACGATAACTTGAACCTCGTTTCTCAAATCCTTTGGAAAAAGTGGCCTTATGGGCCTGTCTATGAGTCTTGAAGAGAGTATTCCACTCTCAGAGGGTTTATTTTCTCTTTTTACAAATCCACCAGGTATCTTTCCAGCTGCATAAAATTTCTCCATGAACTCTACTGTGAGTGGTACAAAATCTATCCCTTCAACCGTATTGTCTGATACATTTACGGTTGCAAGAACGATGCTATCACCAAATCTTGCCCAGATGGACCCTGCAGATTGCTTTGCAACTTTTCCGTGTTGAAACATCATTTCTCTTCCAAAAAGAGTCTTTCTCCATTCTTTCATGACAACACCTCCAACCTTCCATATCTTGTATGTCTTAATATTATCATATTATTGTACCACGTTTTACAGATTATTTGAACACCTGCATTAACAGTTCAGCAATTGAATTCCATATTAGCGCAAAGAAAGTTCCAGCATATAGCTGGAACTTTTTCCAATAGATAAATGACGTATCAAGAAACAGCAATCTATTACTTTATCATACCTTGGAATCCTGTGAAAGCAAGTGACAATATCGAAGCAGTGATCAAAGCAATCGGAAGATTTTGAAATGGCCTTGGTACATCGTAGAGCTCAAATCTCTCTCTAATTCCAGAGAGTATTATCAACGCAAGTAGAAAGCCCATTCCTGCACCTAGTGCGTTGAATATAGATTCCATGAATGTGTATTTGGCAGTACTATTTAGTATTGCGATACCCAATATTATACAGTTTGTCGTTATTAATGGCAAATAGATACCCATTGCTTCGTAAAGAGAACGATTTGTCTTTTTCAAAAAGGCCTCAACGAACTGAACGAACGTTGCAATGACGAGTATGAAAACAATCGTTCTGAGAAATTCCAAGTTTAGTGCAATCAATAATAAGTCTAATAACCAAGATAAAGCAGATGATATCACCAACACAAAGATAACTGCTATGCCCATCCCGACTGCAGTAGACGTCTTCTTCGAGACACCAAGAGATGGACAAATGCCAAGGAATCTTACAAACACGTAGTTATTCACAAGCATAGCTGACAAGAGTATCAAGAAAAGTTTCATCTCTGCTCACCCGCCTTCTGTGCCTGTTGTTGACTCGCCATCTTTTTTGCCTTATCTGATCTTCTGATGGATATACTAGCAAAAAATGCTGACAAAAGTCCAAGGGTTAGAAAGGCTCCAGGTGGCAATATCATGACGAACATGTTGAATGCATTACCCCATACCTCTATACCAAATATCGTTCCATTTCCGAGAAGTTCTCTTATACTGCCGAGTAGCACCAAACTCAACGTGAATCCTATCCCCATGCCAAGACCGTCCAAAAATGAATCAAAGATCCCATTCTTGGAAGCATATGCCTCGGCTCTACCCATTATTATACAGTTAACGGTAATAAGTGGAATAAACAATCCAAGGGTTTTCCAGAGGTCATACGTGTATGCGTGCATGAGCAAGTCTATGATTGTAACCAGTGTTGCTATGACAGTAATGAATATAGGCATTCTAACCTTTTCAGGTACCGTCTTCCTGATTGCCGATATGACCACGTTTGACATTATGAGGACAATCGTTGCTGCGATTCCCATTCCAAATCCATTCTCGGCATTTGTCGTTGTTGCGAGGGTTGGACACATACCGAGTACCTGAACATACGTTGGATTTTCAGATATTATTCCCTTTGTAAGTTCCTTCCACTTAGACGCCATTAGTTTGCACCCCCTTGGAGGTACTCTTTCTTAAGATAGTTGTACATGGCATTCAACGAATTGCTCACTGCCCTTGGAGTAATCGTTGCACCAGTCATCACATCCGAGACCTTTACTACGCCTTGACTTTTTGCCTCTTCCGGACTCAACGCCTGTTTTCCTGCATCTTTGTCGACTTTTATTCCATTGCTTAAACCATTTTCGGGTATTGGATAGAATCGCTTTTGAATATTCTCATCAGCTATCTTTGCACCAAGTCCTGGGGTTTCTTGTGAATAATCCAATACTTTTATGGCATATAACGACAATTCACCATTTTCGTACTTGAAAGAAGCCATTGTGATCACGTTCCCACCGTATCCAGGAGCGTATCCTGTCAATACGTAATACTTCGTGTCACCATTTGCAAATTCGTACACTGGGGAATTTACTGTTCCGATATTATCGGTGTAAAGGACGTTGCCCATCTCACTACTTTTTCCAGAAACGGTTTTTTCAATTTCCTCACTTGGAATAACTTGATTACCGTTTTCATCCGTTAGCACGTACTTCATTGCAGTTATCGTGTTTTCAAGTTCAGCATTCCCGATTTTATCTTCGGTAATAGTATAGACAAGAGAAAGGGCAATTCCTGCAACGAGTGTGTAGATCATCAATATTAAACTAGTCTTGAGCATCTCTTTGTTCATGCAGCTCGCCTCCCAAATATTTTCGGCTGTGTATACCTATCTATCAACGGTACAAGGGCATTCATTATAATTATGGAAAGGGAGACGCCTTCTGGATATCCGCCGAAATATCTTATTACCATCGTTAATAATCCGCAACCTACGCCAAAGATAGCTTGACCCTTTATCGTCATTGGAGAAGTTACCATGTCTGTTGCCATGAATAGCGCACCAAGCATGAGTCCTCCAGTTAATATATGGAATAATGGACTACCATATTTCGAAGGATCCACCATGTAGAAGATCCATGAGAACAGAAGAACACTTCCAATATAGGTAGCAGGAACCATTACCTTTATTCTACCCCTCACAACAAGGTATGCAAAACCTAGCAGCAGTAGAATAATACTTGTCTCACCCAAAGAACCACCACGATTGCCAAAGAACAAATCGATATACGAAAAGCTTTTCGCAGCTTCGAATCCTTGCAACTTCAATACAGCAAGCGGTGTTGCAGTTGTCTGAATATCAGCAGGATACATCCCGAAAAACTTGTTGATCGGACTATACCAAGTCGTCATTGCACTTGGAAAAGAGACGAGTAAAAAAACCCTACCTGCTAAAGCAGGGTTGAACGTATTTTGACCCAAACCACCGAATACATGTTTTACAATTGCAATTGCAAAAACGACCCCTATGAGAAGTACCCACCAAGGTGTAGCAACGCTGACATTCAGTGCCAAAAGCAACCCAGTAACCGCTGCACTACCGTTTGGAACGAATTCCTTATCCTTTTTCAAAACACGCATTATGAATAATTCAACTAATTCCGCACTTACTACACCAACTATGGCAAGTATAAGTGCATAAAATCCGAAAAAGTACGTTGCAGCTATAACTGCAGGAATCAAAGCAATTAACACATCTATCATTATCTTACGTGTTGAGTCTTGAGTTCTAACGTGTGGCGCAGAAGTTGTTAGTAACTTCATTTCTTACCACCTCTCAGTGCCTTGTAAACCTTCTTAGCAAGTTTGATTGATTTTACATGTTCGACGTTAGCTGGACAGCTATACGAACACGAACCACACTCGATACAGTCGAGCAACCCAATGGCTACAGCTTCATCGTACTTTTTCTTTCTAGAAAGTAAATCAAGCAGATAAGGCTGCAAATTCATTGGGCAAGCAAAGACACAATAAGAGCATCTTATACAGTTCGTTGAAATCCTCTCTTGTTCTTGTATAACTGTTATACCGTTGTTACCTTTCAAAAGTGGCGTATCGAGTGATGAAACTGGAATGCCCATCATTGGACCACCCATAAGTACCTTGACTTCCTCGATACCTTCCACAAATCCTTTACCCAAGTTCTCTATCACCCAAGAAATCGGTGTTCCTATCCTAACCCACCAATTTCCATTTTCTTTTACACACTCGCCGGATAGAGTCATACCACGTTCGATCAAAGGTTTTCTGTCGATGATAGCCTGTTTAATCGCAAGCATCGTGCTTACATTCTGAACAACGATGCCTATATCAGAAGGCAATCCACCACTTGGTACTTCTTTACCCGTAATAGCCTTTATGAGTTGTTTTTCCGCACCTTGTGGATATTTTGTCCTCAGTGGTACAACTTGCACTTTGCCTGCCCATTTCTTTTCAAGCAGGTCTATCGCATCTTTCTTGTTGTACTCGATACCTATGTATACGGACTTGACGCCAAGTATCTTCTTTGTTATTTCGATACCCAACAGTACTTCGTCGTTTCTCTCGATCATCACGCGATGATCAATCGTAAGGTAAGGCTCACACTCGGCACCGTTGATTATAAGGGTATCAACTGGTTTTGGAGGAGCCAACTTCACATGCGTTGGAAACATAGCGCCCCCGAGACCAACTATACCGGCCTTTTTCACAATATCGAGAAGTTCTTCTCGAGAAGCTCTTTCATAATCAACAGCAGGTAAAAGTTCCCAATCGTCATCGCTAGTGCGTTCTATGGTGATTGCTTCCACGGCCATACCATGAACAGGACTATTAATTTTTGATACACTCGTTACCGTTCCTGTTACTGGAGAATGTACATAAGCAGAAATTGTACCTTGTGGTTCCCCTATCACTTGTCCTGTTTTCACTTGTTGACCAACTTGAACGATCGGCTTTGCCGGCGCACCCGCATGCTGGAGCATGAAAACGACAACCTTTTGAGGAAGAGGAGCAGTTTTAATCTCCGCATTCTTCGTCAACTTCTTTTCTGGTGGGTGTACCCCTCCTTTGAACGAAAGCAACGTCACTTACCACACCTCCCGTAAGAGAAAGATTTGCAGAAAGTCAAAAATGTAGATGATTGCACATGTGAAAGATTAGATTGTAACATTCATAATAACAGTATAGTATTACCGCAGAAAAAATCAAGATAAAGAATATATGAATTATGATGAATTATAACGCAATAAATTGAAAATAACCTGACCATTGGTAGAATATGTTAAACTACTTGATAAATGTACTTGTCATCATATCTGAAGACAATAATATCTTTCAAAATATGCCTATTTGACATCTTTTTGCTCATGTTAAATTCGATCATCAACGAGTGATTAGATAGCACTTTCATACTTTTAACCATTTCGAGCGGTATTCTTTCGTAATAACCAAAGAATTTTATGATATTTATATCGTACTGAGTTCTCAATCTTCTCAGCACTTCATACAACTTTTCCTTTTGCACATACTTCGATGGGAGAAAAACAGAAGAGAAAACAAAGGAAGGAACAGACTGATCATTGATAACAGCTCTTTTGATATTTAGCCCTTTGAAAGTGATTATTTTCGTGGAACTCTTATCGACACTTATTGTGAGAGTGCAAGGAATTACTCTTAGCATTTCAACATCCTTTATAATTGTCACTTCTATCGTTTCATCAGTAATCGTTTCAAGCTCCAAGAAATTAACATTGAATTCTTCATCAAAGTGCTTTTCTCTTACCAAATAAGAATATTCGAAGCTTACAGGAGTTTCATCAACAATTCTTGCAGGGTCAATATAACAGCTGGCCAAATCATCTACGAATAAGGACAAATTATCCAACGGCAACAGATTTACATTTAATTCACTATACAAGTTGAAGCCTTGAATAGGGCAGTTGAATTGTCCAAACCCGTCAAAAAAAGTGTTCATAATTACTTTGCTTGAAGATATCTTGTTATCAACGTTTAATTCTACTGATCTAAATTTAAGAAAACCAAGTTCGATTTTTAGTGTATCTATTATTTCTCTTGCGAATCGCATATGTATTCAAGTGCCTTTTCAACTCTATCAAATGGTTCGAAGAGATCTATTCTTGATGCAAAATCTATAATCTTTGAAACAATCGTATCTTCAACCTTTGTGTTCTCTTGAAATGTGATTCGAATACTGTTATTGTTGAGTGGTACAATCGCTTCATTACCCTCTTTCTTCTCAGGTACGCTCTGTGGTAACAAAGTAACTGAAACTATGTTTCTATCAAATAAAAGAGAAGCATCCTGAGTCAATATGAACTCAGGCCTATTTTCAACCTTTTGTATCAAACCTTTTGCAATGATTTCCGTATGTAAATAATATTCAAGAGAGCTACCGTATATAATTTCTTGCAATTTGGTTGGAGTAACTGGTTCTGAATACTTGAATTCTACTGGAATTCCAAGATCATTAATAACGAGTATTCCACCTATATGTTTGTTTTTAATATTCAATACGCTAAGATATCCAATCACACTCTCACATCCAAAATATGTGCATTTTCTTCTTCTATTTTACTATTTGGTGATTTTTTCTTGTTACTTGATTGTGATGAAGCATAATAAGAGCCTTGACTTTCTCCTTCCGTAGCCGTTTTCGTCTTCTTTTGATCAGAAGGTTGGACATTTGTAGTAGAAGAAGCCTCGCGTTCCGCTCTCTTCACAACATTCTGTGCACTGTTCATTGATGCAGCTATGGTTGCGTATTGTTGAAGGCTTGAAAGATGAGAACTTTCGTGGCCCACCTTCATGACTATTGTTTGATTTTGAACAGGACTAAGTGGCTCTGCCATAATAATCACTCCTCCATGTACTTTCGGAGCTTAACAAAAATCACACTCAGTATCTGAGATACCCTTGAATCCGTTACATCTAATATTTTGGCGATCTCTTTAAGCGAAAGATCATATTCGAATCTCAAACTAAGCACCATCTGTTCCTTTTCATTCAATTTACTTATCGCCTCTTTTAGCCTTTCGTAAAGTATAGACTTCCAAGCCTTTTCTTTAACATTATCATCGCTTTCTATTTGAACCTCTACGAACCCATCGTTATCAACATCGAAGATGTACTGATCAAGGTTTAAGTATTGTTTCAATATTAGATCATTGTATAATTCTTTAACTTCCTCAACACTTAAGTTCATCATCTCGGCTAGTTCATCGTACGATGGTAGTCTCTGATTTTTCTCGTAGAAATCGAATAGTTCCTTATCCAGTCTCTTGATATCTTGTCTTACATTTTTTGGCAAGTAGTCGAGTCTTCTAAGATAATCGATCATTGAACCTTTAATTCTAGTATAGGCATACGTTTTAAAAGTTGTCCCATATCGGGGATCGTATCGATCAACCGATTGAATGAGTGCGATGACCCCTTCTTGAATTAGGTCATCAACTTCTATATTATTCGGAAGATTAGATTTAATCTCTCGCGCTAACTTTGCGACTAAAGGCAAGTACTCTTTAACGATCTCATCTTTATCTACGATCAAATCTCACTTACCTCCACAGCGTCACCCGTTTTAACCTTTCTAATCAACAACTTTCCACTTTCTATATCATATTCTATACTTCTTGCTTTATTTCCCCCAACATCTTTAGCTAAAAGCTTTATACTATTTCTCTCAAGCGATTTCAGAACAGCCTCTATATTTCTGTTGCCTATATCCATAGCAGACTGGAACATTGAAGCACCGCCGGCTATTTTTGCCTCTAATCTGCTCCTTTGGCCACCCATTTTCAGTAATTCTTCTATAACTAAATCAATTCCACTATCGGCAAATTTACCAGGTGTGCTTGTAACTTTACCACCGCTGTCAGGAAGCATTACATGCACCATTCCACCTATTCTCGCAACTGGATCTCTGATGCAGACACCTACGCATGAACCCAGACCTAATGTAACCAATATGGCAGGATTCTTTTCTACAGCCCATTCTCCAATACCAATTATGACTTTTTTCTTCATCGAATATCACATCCCTAAAGCTCTTAGAAGTTTATCTAGAGACTCCACTGAAGGAACGAGAAGAAGATATCCAGTTAATTCCTCATCGACACCTTCGATCTGTATTTTTGTTTCTATCAACATTATGTTCTCTTCTCCCGCCATTGCCATGGGGATGGAAATTTCGGACATTATGGCACTTATCATATCTGTTGTCAATTCAGGCGGTTCTGGATTGATGAATAAATTGGTAAAAGCAGCAAGTGATGTCACGTAGGAACCACACATGATATTTCCAATTTCTTTTAACATCGAACTTGTAAAGTCATCTAATACCGTTATATCACTTATTTCAATTCCTGTCAGTGCTTTAGCAATTATCTTAACTGTTTGTGCTTCAAAGATCAACAATATTTCACCCGACATTTCTTCTCTTAAACCCATCTTTACCGCACAGACTACTTCTTCTGGTTCATCAAAGAGAAATGGTATCTTTGATATTGGTATCACCTTTACTTGTGGAACAGATATATCAACTTTCTTATCTAACATCATAGACAAAGCAGTTGCAGCATTTCCAGTACCAATATTACCCACTTCTTTTATCGCATCGAGTTGCTTTTCCCCTAGTTTTTCTAACATTTGCTTGCCTCCTATCTTTGACTAAAACAACCGAGTAATATTTAACATTGTATGACGTCTTATCTTCTCTGAATTTTTCTATTTTTTCATACTTCTCATCTTCAATTCCTTTTGGAATATGAATTTGACCAATCTCGTCTCGAAAGTTGAAGATAAATCAAGAAATTGTAGACCATATACAAATCCATCTTCTAACTTTTCATCTTGTCTTGCTACTCTTGATTTCTGCTTATTCAAAGCTAAGTCTTCACTTAATGTTAGATCAACGTATATTATATCATCGACATTGAGGTACTTCTTTGTTGTAATCATCATCCCACCAGCGCTTATGTTTCTAGTTGTAAAAGGGAAGGATTCCGCATTTTCTTCAGAAGTTGTGTACAACCTTCCATCTAAGAAAATTTGAATACGCACGAATTTCCTTCGTTCAGTGCGTCGAACCAATTCGGGAAATGGAACAGGAATCACATACACATTATCCATCTTAGTAACGCCGAGTGATACAGTATCAAACTCATATATGGAAGATCTATCGAAAAGACTGACTGTCATCCTTACACCTTTTGGTATTGGAATGAACTTTCCTTTCAAAGAAGGTATAGATAGGAAAAGGATCATTCTCTCAAAATCTATGTCTACGACATTGCTTTTGTAAGAACCCTCCAATTCCTTCACAAATATGATATTTACAACTGCAGGGAGCCCTATTTTCAAAGATTTTGCAGAATCAACGAGTTCAACGTAGGCCATTACAGCTTTTCCCCCATGCCATGATATTTTTCATAAATATCTTTCCAATTTTCCGATGGAGACTCTATATAAGCACCGAATCTGTAGCATTCTTCCTCTTCAACTACCCACATTACTGTGCCTTTTTCCAAATTACCCAAGAGATCAATCTCGATACTCTCTCGTAAACTAGGCTTATACTCAGAAATTGCTTGAAAACCATTTTCTGATACATCCAATATAACAGATTTGAAACCAAAGATTTTACATTTTTGGAATGATGCATATCTTGGTTTTGCCCTTCTTTGGAGAATGCCAGCTTTATCGAAAATCAAATATACATAATCCTCTTCATCTTTTTCAACAAAATTACCTATCAATGTCAGCACAACTCCTTCGATAGGTATATCTATCCTAAGCAATTGGGGAATATCTGCACGAACGACGAATGCAACTTTGAATTGTCGCCCTCTTATTTCCTTGAGTTTTACAGTGTATTCTGCATCTTTTCCAAATCCCCGTACGATTATGTTTTTCAAATTAACGTTGACGTACTCTTCTAAAGTCATCGAGCTACACCCCTAAAAAGATTTAAAAATTTTTCTAGTACGCGTTCTTGATCTTTGGGATTGTTTGATGCCTTGAGCAATATAGAGACTAATCGTGTCACTGAAAAAGATGGCTGGATGTTCCTATATTTTTTCACGAACAATTCTCTGTCATGAATACTCCTTTCAACCAAGGGATGGTCCTTTATTATCGTCACCGAACTCACTCTATTGTTCACAAATCTCTCAACGACTTCTGAAAATCTGGACATCAATTTCGTTGCTTCCTTGACATCTTGAACCATGTTTGCAACCAGATGTATACTCTCTCCACCGATTCCTTTAATACTGAGTAATTTAACGATCGTATACGTGTTCACAATAGAAGTCGGTTCGACAGTACTCATTATTATGAAATCGTCGGCAAGTGCCAAAAAAGGCATATAAGCCTCTGAAAAACCCGGAGGCATATCCATTACAACTATCTCGTAGTTATCAAGTAGTTTCAAGAAATGAGTAGTGAAATCTTTGAGTACCAAGTCGCTGACAGTTAGAATGTCTGAAACATCGCCACCAAGGGAAACTAAATCCACGCCATAGTTCGTGTGCGTTACAAGGTCGTCTATGGAACAAGCACGATTGACAAAGTCCTTTATACTGAATTTAGGAAATGCACCGAGCAATATATCTGCATTTGTGAAACCAATATCTGCGTCCAAAACCAGGACTTTTCTACCAGTATCTGCAAGGGTAGCTGCCATATTTGTTGCGATGAGAGTCTTTCCTACACCGCCTTTTCCACTTATAACTGCAACTACTTGGCTGCTTTTCAACTTACTTGCTTGGTCTTGCATATTTAAGCACCTCTCGCGACAACAAAACCGCAAGTTCACGGTTATTTGCCTCTATTATATCATCGGGTACCCTTTGTCCATTAGTTATATACGCAATTGGCACGTTCAAAAATGAAGAAATATTCAGAAAATGTCCAAGTGCTGATGTCTCATCCATTTTTGAAAGTATGACGTGGGTAGGGTTGAGAGTGGAAAACTTCTGTAATATCTCCCTTACATCTTCTTTCCTGTACTGCATTCCGATGACCAAGAACAAATAGTCTGGATTCACCACTTCAGACATTGCCTTTATTTCGGTCATGTGCATTTCATTCTTCTGACTGCGGCCTGCGGTATCTATTAAAATCACATCGTAATCACTTAATGCTTCTACTTCAAGTTTTGCTTCTTTAGGTGTATAGGCTACTCTTATTGGAACATCTAACAACATTGCATAAGTTTTGAGTTGATCTACAGCGGCAATTCGGTAAGTATCGAGTGTGATTATTGAGACTTTCTTGTGATCATTTAGCTTTAATTTAGCGGCAATTTTTGCAATTGTTGTTGTCTTACCAACGCCCGTTGGACCAGTAAAAAGAACCCTACCTTTCAATTCTGGAACTGCGGTATTAATAAATGGTAGAAACATCTCAGAGAGGATAAGGCGCGTGTTCTCATTTGAGAAATCCAGTTCTTGATATTTCATCTTTGCATATTCAACAAGCTTATCTTCTATTTCTTCATCAATGTCTTGCCTTTCAAGTGCTTTTCTAAAATCTTGTATCCATTGAGATTCATTGGATTTTTGAGTGGACATCATCGATTTAAGTTCGACCATCATCTTTTTCAGCTCATTAAAATCGTCACTGGACTGAGTGCCTTCCTTGTTCTTTGATAATATCTCCTGAAGTTTGTATATCTGTCCCTTTTCCTCGGTCTGTTGTGACTTCTTGTCTTCAACTGCCGCGGTCACTTCGATGTACGTCTTTGCACCTATGCCCAAAAATCCGCCCTTTTTAACCTTCCGTGTGCTGAGAATAACTGCGTCCTTTCCAAGTTCTACTCGGATTTTTTCGAATGCTTCCTTTATATCATTGACTACGTATTTTTTTACTATCATATTCTCACCACACCTTCAATTGATAAATTGATATCTTCAGGTATCTCTTCAAAAGAGAGAACCGATATTCCTTGTATAAACCTCAATATCATCTTTGCCAAATATGGCCTGATGCTACTTGAAACAACAAGTACAGGGGAATATCCTTTTCTCATAATTTTCTCTAATTCCTGGGAAATCTTCTCAATTACTTCCCTCATTATCTGAGGATTGACGTTCAGGAAAGTTCCCTGATCACCTTGCGTAATCGATTCGGTAAGTATTCTTTCTAAATCGCTGTCCAATGCGATTGCGTGAATTTGCTTGTCTTGAGATAAGAGTCTTGTTGCAATCTGGCGTTTCAGCCCTCTTCTTACATACTCTGTTAAGCTCTCTATATCACGTGCTCTCTCTGAATTGTCCAAGATTAGTTCGAAAATAAAAGAGAGGTTTCTAATAGATATGCCCTCACTGAGTAATTCTTGAAGGACTTTCTTTACAGCCGTCGGTTTGACAGAATTGAATACATCGTCAACCAACTTGTCGAACTTGTTCCTCAATCCATCCACAAGTAATTGGAATTCCCTGTTTCCTAAAAGTTCTGCAGCGTACTTTCTCAACACCTCGGTCACATGAGTTGCGAAGACTGTTGGTGGATCAACTATGGTGTAACCTTTCTGTGTGGCTTCATTCTTCTTACTTTCATCAATCCAGAACGCTTCCAACCCAAAGGCAGGCTCTTTCACCTCTATGCCTGCTATCTTTTCGGTAACAAATCCAGGGTTTATTGCCAACAGTCTGTTTGGTATCAATTCGTATCTTGAAACCTCAGCACCTCGTATAAAGATTGCATATTCGTTTGGTTTTAGAATTACACTGTCTCTAACCCTTATAGGAGACAGTACAAGGCCAAGTTCTTGTGCCAATTGTCTTCTTATCATCGTCAGTCTCTCTAGTATATCACCACCTTGCGAAAGATCTGCCAAAGGAAGGAGACCGTAGCCGATGTTTATCTCTACTGTATCAGATTGTATTACCTCAGCCACTTCCTCAGGAGTTGACAAAATTGGTCCAGAAGGTGCACTGGGTGTCGGTGCACCCATTGTTGCAGCGGCTGGTCCACCTTCAGGTTGTACCGCTTCCTGCCTCCTTATCATGACGCCAGCAATAATTAAAAATCCACCTATTAAGAGACTTGTAAAAGTTGGAAGAGGAGTGAACAGCCCAAGAAATACGATCACACTACCAGTTAGTATGATTACTCGCTTTTCACTACTCAATTCCTTGATTAATTCTGCGCCCAAGTTATCCTCCGTAGCACTACGCGATACGAGTATACCTGTAGCTGTTGAAACCATCAATGCGGGAATCTGACTAACCAATCCATCACCAACTGTGTATAACAAAAAAGTTGCAGCCGCATCGGCAAATCCCATTTGATGCATCAGTACACCTATGAGTATACCACCTATGCTATTGACCAATGTTATTATTATACTAGCAATTGCATCACCACGAACGAACTTCGATGCACCATCCATTGCACCATAGAAATCTGCCTCACGCCTTATTTGATCCCTCTTGTACCTTGCCTCGCTCTCGTTTATCAATCCAGCATTAAGATCAGCATCGACACTCATCTGCTTACCAGGCATGGCATCGAGCGTAAAACGTGCTGCAACTTCCGAGATACGCTCTGAACCTCTTGTGATCACTATGAATTGTATGATAACCAAAATGATGAATATAACTATACCTACAACATAATTTCCACCGACAACGAAATTACCGAATGCTTGTATAACTTTTCCACCAAAGTTCGGACCTTGCAAGAGTATAGCCCTTGTAGATGCAACGTTCAACGATAGGCGAAATATAGTTATGATCAGCAAAATAGTTGGAAACGATGCAAGTTCAAGAGCAGTAGTGATGTACATTGTGGAAAAGAGCAAGATCAACGATAAGGATATATTTAGGAGTTGAAAGAAGTCAAGTAGAAAATTAGGTATAGGTATGATCATCAGAAAGATGATGGCAACGACCAGCAAAGCTACTATAATATCAGTATTCACAGCATCACCTCTGAAAACCCAAAGAATTTTTCTAAAATTTTGAACGATTTATACTTATACAGCGTCTAAATAATTGTAAGTAAGAAATAATAAGATAGACTAATCAACATTAATAGGTATAGAAAAACCTATGTAACAAAGTTGTTCGACAATAGTACTATCAAAAGCACTAATAATTTAACAATAATAATGATACAATCTTTCCAGAGAACCCCCTATCCCCCTTGAGATACACCCCCCACGGCTTTATGCGGGTCAAAAAAAGGCCCGCTTTTTTTATTCCTTGAGCTATTTACGTGCATTTTCAACGTTCCTATCACTTACCCACGCAAAAATTGGAGAATATGTTATCGAGTAGATCCTCTGTGAAGTTCCTCCCAGATAGTTCATCCAACTCACCCAAAGCCTTTCTGATATCCAACGATACGATATCCACCGGATAACCTTGTTCTAAAACGCTAATAGAATTTTTGACATAGTGGTGCATTCTCTTCAAATATTCCAGTTGCCTTTCGCTTATAACATGCGATAATTCCCCGTCATCCATTAACGGCTTAACTTTCTTTACTATCGCGTCTTCCAAATCTTTCATACCAATCCCCGTTGAAGCGCTTATGTGCACATCATCACTGATCTTGACAAAATTAGATCCAACATCCACTTTGTTCCAGACTGGTATGAAATTACCGGATTTTATTATTTCGAGTATGTACTCATCTTCTTTTGTAAATCCTGTTACTGCATCTAAAACAAATAGAACGACATCTGCTTTTTCAGCCTCTTTCAACGTCTTTTGTATACCTATCTTTTCTATTCTGTCATCTGTTTTTCTTATACCTGCCGTATCTGATATGACAAAATGTATTCCTTGAATCTTTATCTCACCTTTGATTACATCTCTTGTAGTGCCTGGAATCTCCGTCACTATGGCTCTATCTTCGACAAGCAACTTGTTCAACAGCGTGCTCTTACCAACATTTGGTTTTCCAACAATTGCCATCGTGACGCCAGTTGAGACGTGTAAACCACGATCAGCGTACTTGACCTTACTCGAAAGGAATCTTTCTATATCTTTCAAGTCAGAAAGGATTTCATCGTCGGAGATTATTACATCATCACTGTAATCTATCGAAACTTCCACCTTTGAAAGTACGTCTATGAGCATTCTTCTGAGCACTTCTAGTTCATCAGATAACTTACCTTTAAGATTCTCCAAAGCGAGCTTAAGTCCACTCTCGCTCTTTGCTTCTATGATGTTGAGTATAGCTTCTGCCTTTAGCAAATCTATCTTGCCATTCAGAAAAGCCCGCCTTGTAAACTCTCCTTTTGTGGCTAAACGTGCACCGTTTGATATCAGCGTATCTAATATCCTATTTGTAACCAAGACACCACCGTGACAGTATATTTCTATCATATCATCACCAGTGTAACTCTTTGGGCCTTTAAAGTACGTTATCAAAACTTCATCTACCAACTCTCCATTGCTGTCAAAAAAATTACGATACTCCATTTTCCTTTCTGTCTTAACACCTTTGGCAAGGCTTTTTGAAACGATATGCAACGACTGCGGACCACTCATCCTTACAACCGCTATTGCACCGGTCCCATATGGTGTTGATATAGCTGCTATGGTATCTCTAATCTCCAGATTCAAAATCTCCACCTCTAAATTCTTCACTTTTTACAATATTAGATTATACCATAGTTTACGTTGTAAAAAAAGATGGCCCTTTGAAAAAATACGAATTACACTATTTGTCTAAAAGGCCATCTTTTGATTTCTTGAATTGTTTTTTGCAATGTATATAACTGATCTTTATTTAACACGTCGATACTGAAAAATCATTTAAACCATAGAGCTATTTCTTGCATCTTTGCTGCGATGTCTTTCAATTTGTCCGAACTTGAGGAAAGTTCGTCGAAGAGTTTTGTTATATTGTTGAATTCCTCGTTGAACTCACCTAATTTTTTCGATGAGACCTCAACGGCATCTGAGACCTCGGCCATAAGCTTTTCTATCTCTGAAAATGCTCTTATATTCTCTTGAATCTGTCCACTAACTTGTGCACTAACACTCCCTATACCTTGCACCTTTTCTATGACTGAATAATAATTAGAAGAGAATTCATTGTTGGCCGTCTGCAGTTTTTGGAACTTTTCTCCAGAAGTCTCGTACAACTCGTCAAGTTCCTTTAGGTCTCCAGTGTAGGTATCAACGTCTTTCACCAAATTCTTTGATAGGTCGTTGATCTGAACGGACAATTTCATTACTTCATCTGCAACCACTGCAAAACCGCGTCCCGCCTCTCCAGCCCTTGCTGCTTCAATAGCTGCATTGAGCGCAAGCAAATTCGTCTGAGATGCAACGTTTTGAATGTTGGTTATTGCGTCTCTTATTTTAGAGAATTTCTCGATAGTCCTTCTAACAGTCGTACTGAATTTCTCGAATACTTCGATGTTTGAATTGACAGATTCGTTCATTTCCTCTATCAAAACAACGTTTTTCAGAATTTCAGATTGCGTATGTTCTATATCTTCAAGCAATTCTGTTAGCTCGTTTGACAAATTGTCATTATTTGAAATGGAATTGCCCAGCGTTGCTTCAAGTGTTTGGATTTTCATCTTGATTTCATCAACACTTGAAATGTAATCGTTGACGAACTCAGTAAAATTGCTGACAGAGTTTCTGAGCATATCATTAGTTTTTAAAATCTGATCAACTTCGTTGCTCAGCGAAGTTGAACTCGTCTTCATATCATTTGCATAATTTCGTAGGTTTTCGGAGAGTCGCCTCAGCGACTTTATAACACTTTCAAATTCTCCCGTAGCCTTAACATCAACAGTTATTAGCTCACCGTTTGAGAACTTTTCTATCAGCGCTGCCGAATTGACAATTTCTTTTGAAATTGAATTGATTAAGGGTACAGAAATTGCGAGTGCAATGCCTAAAATCACAAGTCCGATGATTACATTTAACATGACTACTCTTCCAAGGTTGAGGTCCACACTCACGTCAACCTTAGGCAATGTTATCTCAGGCATAACGAACTTCTCCGGTTCTGGGATTACAAACTGTGAATTCACATTTTCCCGTTTCAACGCTATCTCGATACTTCCCAAGTCATTGCCTGCTACAGTGAAAGCCTTCTTGATGGCCATATACTCTTCATTTCCTACATTGAAAGTGTACTGTGATTCTTGTGGCTCATCCATCTGTACTTTTCTCTCACCATTCTCATCTGTACGAGTTGTGGCGTATGCTTTTCCACCGATATAAAGTGTCAAATCTGCATTCGTCAATCTTTTTACTTCATCAAGGAAGTCATTACCCAATCTAGCTGCTGCTATGACAAATCCAGTTATAGTATTACCAAGCTGTGGATGAACAACAGGCTGGATGGAAACAAGATACAGTTCGGACTTACCCACGTATGGAAACGTCTCCGCGTAAATCGATGGTGAGGCGAGTATCTTTGCTGTTCTCTCACGCAGTGGATCAATGAACTCCAAATCTTTGTACAGTGCTGACGAAACTCCGGATGCGAGAGAGTATGCATACTCTACCAAAAATCTTGAATCAACTGACGTATAAGGTCTCAATTTAAGTCTTGGCTCTTGATTATCAACCGTCCAAAGTGCTATGTAATCGAATAGACCCCTTTGAACGAAATTATCGAGCAAAGCCCTCTTCGTTGTAACATCGATATTCTTTAGGCTTGCAGCGTTAACTACATCCTTTGTTGTAGCAGCGATTTTTACGATATTTTCTATAGTACTGATTCTCTCTTTTATAAAATTATCGGTTATATTACCTACAGATTCTATCTCACTGTTCAGTGTCGATATGTAAACGTCTTCAAAAGCTTTCTCAATGGTCGCCTTTTGCTCTTCCACAGAGGCCTTTAGTTTTTCGTTGTAGTCATTTATGTTTTTATCAAGTTGTGCAGAGAATTTGTCCAAGAAATCTTTGAATATGACCTTCGGATCGCCAATTTGCCTATTTACGTCCTCTTCGATCCTTGCACTTTCTCTGGATAAATTGAAGATTGTAAAGGTCAACGAAAGTATCAATGGAACCGTTACCAAGAATATCGATAAAATTATGAGCCTGTTTCTTATGGACATCTTCCTCCACCTCGCACCAAGTGAATTTGTGTGGCAAATGAAAAGAAACGTCAAGAAGCAAGAATATTACAGTCTTTTAACCATCTCTGCAAGTATCTTCGCTATCATTTTGCCAGTCTTGGTTGCTACTTCCAAGACCTCTTCAGCGGTCAAAGGTTTTAGGTCATCTGGTACGGCTCGATCAGTTATTGCCGATATAGCTAATAGCTTCATCCCACCGTGAGCTGCAGCTATAACTTCTGGAACCGTTGACATACCAACTGCGTCTGCGCCGAGTGCTCTGAACATTCTCAATTCTGCGGGTGTTTCAAAATTCGGACCTGCAACGGCGACGTAAACACCTTCATAGACCGGTATGTTAAGTTCTCTTGCAACTTGCTTTGCGAGTTCCCTCAGTGACTTATCGTAGGCATTGGACATGTCAGGAAACCTTGGTCCCCAATCATCGACGTTTGGGCCAATTAAGGGATTGTCTCCCATCATATTTATGTGGTCGCTTATTACCATTGGTCTTCCAACTTCGAAATCAGGATTCAATCCACCTGCTGCATTCGTGAGGAATATGTATCTCGTACCGAGCTGTTGCATCACTCTGATTCCAAAAGTGACATCTCTCATGTGATAGCCCTCGTAATAATGGAATCTTCCGTTCATCAACACAACTTCTTTTCCATTTAGCGTACCAAATATGAGTTCCCCTTTATGTCCTGGTGCTGTCGAAATTGGAAACTCGGGAATATCCTTGTACGATATCCTCTTTTGGTTTTCTACACTGTCTGCAATTACTTGTAATCCTGAGCCAAGTACTATACAAAATTCTGGAGTCCTTTCAATCATACCTTTCAAATATGCAGTTGCTTCGTTGACTCTTTCAACGTATCTCTTGATATCACCAGTCATGTTTCTCGCACCTCCCAGCATGTATTATGATGTATTATGATTATTATCTCAAGTTTTTCAATCTATTCCGCTTATATTATATACCGCACATACCTTCTCAGTGCTACACTCATGAAAATAGTTCCAAGGAGCAGAAGTGTGGAAATTGCGTTTATTACTGGTGAAATGCCGAATCTGACCATGGAAAATATCTGAAGTGGCAATGTTGTTGAACTTGGCCCTGCGACAAAAAATGTTATCACGAAATCATCGATTGACAGAGTAAAGGCCATAAAAAAGGCAGCAATTATACCGGGCATTGCAACTGGTACGATAACCTTTCTCAAAGCGACGGACTTCGTTGCCCCCAAGTCGTATGCTGCCTCTATGATAGATTTATCAAAGTCATGAAGCCTTGTAAGCACGATCATCATCGTGTACGGCATACTAAAGGTGACGTGGGCGATGAATATCGTGAAAAGGCTTAACCTTACATTGAGTGTTGTAAAAAATATCAACAAGGAAACGCCTATGATTATATCAGGTATCGTAAATGGAATGTAAGTTGTCGTCCACATGACCTGTCTAAACTTCTTTGAACCAAGGTACATCGAAATTGCACCGAGCGTTCCCAACACAACCGACACGATGCTTGATGATACACCAACTATCATAGAATTGAGGAACGTTCTCCAAATGTAACCGGAAGATGTGAATAGTTGATAGTACCATTTTAGACTAAAACCAGTCCATTCTGGTGATTTTGAAGAGTTGAACGAGAATACAACAACAACTATTATTGGCAGATAGAAGAACAATATCGCAAGAATGGTAATTATGCGTGTTAGATTACCTGGTTTCACGTTTCTCGCCCCCGTATATGAATACTATTACTGCTATGATTGTCAAGATGAGTAGAATCGATGATATCGCGGCAGCTGCAGGCCAATTCCTTGCTATGGTCAATTGTCGAGCTATTTCATTACCGATCAGTCGAGAATTTTTCCCACCCACCAATTCCGGCACAGCATAAGTCCCAAGTGCTGGTATGAAGACAAACACAAAGGCAGAAACGATTCCTTGTTTTATGTTTGGCAACAAAACCTTGAAAAATACCTGCCTTTTCGTACACCCCAAGTCCATTGCCGCCTCAAAAAGTTGTTTTTCGAGACGTTCTATCGAAGAAAAGAGCGGCAATATTGCAAAAGGTAGATAAGTATACACGAGTATCAATAGTACTGCTGCATTGTTGTATATGAACTTAACGTACGAATTCACAATACCTGAATTGAGCAACAATTGATTTATGAGCCCGTTGTTGCCTAAGATGAAGATCCAAGCATAAATCCTTATGAGTGAGTTTGTCCAAAATGGTATGATTACAAGTAGAAGAAGAAAGTTCTTTAATTTGCTGTACACTATGTAATATGACACTGGGACTGCAATCAATATACATATCGCCGCTGAAATGAATGATATAATTACCGTACGTATGAATACCGTGAGATAATTGAGATTGAATATGTCTTTGTACCCTTGCAAAGAAAACTTGAGAATTATGCCACCTTGATAATCTCTAGTCAGAAAACTGTAAGCCAGTATAACAATCACGGGAATGACAAAGAAAATAACCAACCAAATTAAGTAAATGCTACCATACTTCTCATATCCACTACCAGATGACAGCACTTCATCCCTTTCATGTTTTGATGTCAATTTTCTTCAACCTCCACTATGAAACTGTCGTCTGGGTTCCAGTAGAGGAAGACTTCGTCCTTCCACTTAATGATCCTCTCGTCTAACAAGTAGCTGACGTGTTGTTTGTACACCTTGAGGATGTAACCTTCATCCGTCTTTATGAAATACTTAGTCTGGTATCCCATGTAAATAACCTCATCGACTATTCCATGAACTACATTACCAGGTACTCCATCGGATGGCGTAGGCTTATTGTGCATTATCCTTATCTTTTCTGGGCGTAACGTAATAAGTACAGTGTCATCAACTTTAACGGGCTTATCGCGGTAGCATATTACTCTGCCAAATGATGGAAATTCAACAACTATGTATTCGTCTGAAAGAATCTCAACAACATCACCTTTCATTAAGTTGCTTTCTCCAATGAAATTTGCGACAAACGTATCGGCGGGGCTTTCATAAATTTCATATGGTGTACCATATTGGACAACGACACCACTATTCATAACTGCAACGTGATCAGAAATGCTTATTGCCTCAGCTTGATCATGTGTGACATATATGAATGTTATTCCAACTCTATCGTGAAGATTGTCGAGTTCTATGAGAAGTTCCTGCCTCAACTTTGCGTCGAGTGCACTTACAGGCTCATCAAGTAGCAACACCTTCGGCTCATTTGCTAGCGCCCTGGCAAGTGATACCCTTTGCTTTTGACCACCAGAAAGCTGGGAAGGTTTCTTTTGTGCATGTTCCTCGAGGCGAACGAGATTTAGTAGCCAATCCACTCGCCTTTTTATCTCTGATTCACTGAATTTCTTCAACCTAAGTGGAAATGCAATATTTTCATAAACACTTAAGTGAGGAAAAAGGGCGTAATTTTGAAATATCGTATTTACAGGTCTCTTGTTAGGTGGCAAATTCAGTATACTTTTGTCATCGAGTAGTACGTCCCCATCATCGACATCTTCCAAGCCAGCTATTATGCGCAACAAAGTTGTCTTCCCACATCCCGATGGTCCAAGTAACGAGAAAAACTCGTTTTCTTCTATCTCCAAGCTCACGTTCTTTAAAACATGGAAATCGCCGAAGTACTTATCAACTTCGATTATGCTAACAGAACTACCAGGCAATTGACTATCACTCCCACATGATTTTTATTGTATATCGAGCAACTCTAATGATTAATCAATAGATTGAATTATTTGAATTACAATGAATCAAAGCCCAAACATGTAAAGCAATACCAAAAAGAAGATACCTATCAGAATCATCGAAATCGAAAGAAAGATATAGGATAGGGAAAAAGAAGCGAGTACGTGTGTTATCAACGTTAGTACGAAGAATACGTTTGCATATTTGAGTTTGAGTGGGAATATCTTTGTTCCTATGTAAATAAGGAACAAAAAGCCTATTAGGATGAGAACTATCTTCAAAGTGTTACCCCCTTTTCTTCAACTTTCCTATGTCTTTAGACATTTCGAATCTTGAAAAATCACAAATTGCTGGTGTAATTCAGAAACCTCACTTTTATTTTACCATCGTTCGAGATCAGGGAACTTACAGAAGCATTATCTAAGGTGAAATTCAGATGATCAGGCGGTATCAGATTGAGTATCTTACTGATGAGCATTCTCATCGCAATTGCGTGCGAGACAATTATAACATTTTTGTTAGTAAAGTGAACAATCACATCCATCAACGAATCGTACATACGCTTCTGAACACTCTCAAGTGATTCAACTCCAGCAATATTGGAGTTTAAGTTTGTAAACCATTCCTGAAATTGCATGGCATATAGCTGCGCGATTTCCTCATTAGTCTTGCCATTCCAAAGCCTGATCTCACATTCTCTCAATCTATTATCTATAATTATCTTATCACTATCGTATCCTATTTTTGATGCAATGGTGTTAGCAGTTTGAAGAGCTCTCCTCATCGGACTTGAGAAGATTGCATCTATCGATTTATTCTTGAAAAACTCGGCTACTTTCTCTACTTCTTCTATCCCTCTGGTTGAAAGTTCAGTATCTACGACCCCTTGCCATATTCTCTTTTCGTTCCACTCGGTGCTACCATGTCTAACTAAGTATATATTAGTCATTCTAAATTTCCTCCAGTGCTCGTATACTCAGATGAACGTTCCAAATCAAGTTTCGAAAAATACTCAATGAAACTTTCTTTAAGTTTCTCGATAGTATCCAGATTCATTACATTTGCCCTGAATTCCCTTGCGCCAACTAAAGTTTTTGTATATCCGGCAACGTACTTTCTAAACACAACTGCACCGTAGTCGCCGTATTCAATTTCAAGATAGTCTAGGTGCCTCAGTACAACGCTCAATCTCTCCATTTTATCCACATTTTCATTCCTGCCAGTATCCTTCAGTGATGAAAAGATCCAAGGATTTCCTATACTACCGCGTGCTACTATGACTCCACTTGCGCCGGACACTTCGATCGCCCTCTTGATATCTTCCCGTGTGTAGATATCACCACTCAAGTACATCGGCACATCTCCGTGATTGTAGATATTCCAGCTAGCCTTGCCAGCATACATCTGCCTCGCTGTCCTGCCGTGTACGAAGATTGCGTCGACACCTTCCTCTACAAGGATGTTATAGATGTGTTCAAATTCATCTCTATCCCATCCTATGCGAGTTTTCACGGAAAGTCTCCGTGTTACCTTTTTCATTTCCCTCACAACTAATCTAAAATGCTTCAAATCTTTAAGTAATGCAGCACCTGCATTTCTCTTAACGATCTTAGTAGCTGGACAACCCGCATTCAAATCCACCCAAAGTGCCTTATCTTGCACCATCTGAGCAGCCTGGGCCAATTCAACTGGATCATAGCCAAAGAGCTGAATACCTATACGTTCCCTTTCATCACTCCTTGGAAAGTACTGCTCGTTGACTTCAAGATTGAGTAACACACTTTTTGCACTTATCATCTCGGTAAATGCAAATGGAGCACCGTATTCAAAACAGATCTTTCTGAATGGATAATCCGTTATACCCGCCATAGGTGCCAATCCCACTTTACCGGGCAGAAAATTCTCTTTCAATGTTCCTTTCCTCCCTCAAAAAATCTTGTCACTGAGTAAACCATCTCAACGTCCTTTCTTATACATTCTGGCAGCAATCCCACGACACTCTTTCCCTCTCTGATTCTTTCTCGTATATCTGACGATGAAACCTCAAATAGTGGGAAATTCAATTCTACGACCCTCGAATACAGCTGACCGAGGACTGATTTACCTCTTTTGTAAAGACTGCCATCTCTTGTTCGAGGGTAGACTGCCAACTTTGCTAAACTCAACAACTTTTCATATTCATACCAACTCTCGATGTTCCCAAGCGCATCCTCACCAACCAACAAAATCACTTCTTCGTAATATTGGATGAAATAATCAACGTTCTTGATTGCATAGTTCATTCCCTCTATGTGATTTTCCATGTCTGTTACAAACAAATTGTCCTTCTCAAATGAACTGAAGACCTTCGATGCCCACCTGAAACGTTCTTCAAAAGAAACATGTACCTTCTTGTGTGGAGGCATTCTTGTAGGAACGATGTAAAAATCTGCATCAAAGAAATCGAAAGCATAGCTTAGTATGGCAATGTGGCCAAAGTGCGGTGGATTGAAAGAACCACCGTACACGACAGCGGTCTTACTCTTTGAAAGTGAATTCAACTCCCTCAAGCCATACAGTATCTCCATCTTTCGCACCAGCCCGTCTCAATTTTTCATCTAAACCACTCTTCTGCAGCATCTCCAATATATCGTCTAAGAGATATTTTGCATCCATCCTGTATTTTTCCATATACTTTTTCACATATTCACTTACGACCTCGAACTCATCATTCCCATTTCGCACAATTTTCACATCTATCCTATCTGGCATCGTGATCCTGACAGGTTCTGGCCTTACAAATTCGATCTTAGAAAGGTCTAACGTGCCTGCAAATAATTTCTTGCTCTCGCGGATGATATCCCAAATAGCATATTTAAGATCATCTAATCCACTTCCAGTAACTGTTGAGACAAGTATCAATTTCTTCCCCAATTTGTCTTCTATCCTACTTTTTGCAATTTGCAGCTCGTCATCGCTAAGTAAATCACATTTATTTCCAACTATGATCTCTGGCTTTTTTGCGAGGTCTTTATTAAAAAACTCCAATTCCTTACGTATATCGTAATAATCTTGCAGCGGATCCCTTCCATCACTACCGGATAAGTCTAACACATGTACTATAACCTCGCAGCGTTCTATATGCTTCAGAAATATATTGCCCAAGCCCTTTCCCTCGCTTGCACCTTTTATAAGACCTGGCACATCTGCCACCATGAAAGAAGTACCAGACGTACTATCGACTACAACCACACCAAGATTTGGTACTAATGTTGTGAAAGGATAATTTGCAATCTTTGGATGAGCATTACTGATACGCGATATTATTGAACTCTTTCCAACGTTTGGATAGCCTATCAAACCTGCATCTGCAAGCAGTTTAAGTTCAAGAAGGACAGTCTTCTCTTCACCCTTTGCACCTTGTTCAGCGAACTTCGGTGTTTGATTCGTCGCAGACTTGAAATGCGTATTACCTTTCCCGCCCTTCCCGCCACGTGCGACACAGCAATACTTTCCAGGTTCATCGAGGTCTGCGAGTATTTCTCTAGTCTCGAAATCTTTTACTATTGTTCCCACGGGAACACGCAATATTACATCGTTACCATTCTTCCCACTCTGTTTTTTCTTTCTACCGTTTTCTCCATTCTGTGCAATGTATCTTTTCTTTTCCGTCAAGTGATATAGTGTGGAAAGTGTCGGATCAGCGATCAAAAAGACAAAGCCGCCATCTCCGCCATCCCCACCGTCAGGACCACCGTACGGTATATACTTCTCCCGACGAAACGTTACTGCACCATTTCCACCGTCGCCAGCTTTCACAACGATATCGACTACATCAATAAAATCGATCTTTTCCACTGTAGACACCTCTTTGCGTTCTTACCCGTTTTCTTTTCCATACTTCAGTTCCATCCAATATTATACTATATTGTAGCCAATATGATTGAACCTATTGTTAAATCAATCCCCGTATCATCTACAAATAACAGTTTCAAAACGCTTTTGTACGCCACAAAGTTTTGTGAAATATCGCAAGAGTACAAAAAATAAGGGACTCACTCAGAGTCCCAAATCGATTGTTCTAATATCTTCTTTTACTATTCATACTCTACTGGAGCCAGCGGAGGGACTTGAACCCTCAACCTACGCATTACGAATGCGTCGCTCTGCCGGTTGAGCTACGCTGGCTTCGTGAATCGCGAAGCCTAAAAATTGGTGGCGGCGAAGGGACTCGGACCCTTGACACGATGATTATGAATCATCTGCTCTAGCCACTGAGCTACGCCGCCACTTGTACTGCTCATTCACAAACAGCGGTAACATTTTATCATAGTGAGGTGGTACTGTCAAGAACCAATTTTGGCACAGTAATACCAAAGAGTTGTATTGCAAAAAAGGAAGTGGTATAATAAAATGTTACGGACAACGTATTAATGATGTATCTAAATCAAAATTACAAATAAAAAGGGGGACATTGGGTTATGAAACGGTTTTTATCCTTGTTTGTTCTGTTGTTCTTAGTTGTCGGGACAATCTTCGCGGAAAGTACATATCAAGTTAACTACAACGATTATACCATATTTTATGGAAATTTGCACTCGCACACATCCTATTCGGATGGCAAAGGAACACCTAACCAAGCGTATGCACATGCATCCGACTTTGGAGATTTTCTCGCAGTTACGGACCACTGCTATTTCATGAAAATTCCAATCGATGGGCAACAGAAAACTAAGCTGGTACAACAATCTGCGAGAGCTGCAACAATCGCTGGAAAGTTTGTGGGATTGCAGGGTTTTGAATGGACTGCAGGTTCTGGCCACATCAACGTATACGAAACACTCGATTTTATAAGCAGAGATGATAACGGCGACTTAAAAGATTTCTACAAGTGGATAGTCGAACACAAGAAACTTGCACAATTCAATCATCCTGGTGTTACATTCGGTAACTTCCAAGACTTTTGGTTTGTGCCAGCGGCTGATAGGTATGTAAACCTCTTGGAAGTCGGTAATGGTAATTCCTCGAATAACGATACAATTTCAGAGGAGATGTACAACAACTACATATTGGCCCTAAACCGAGGTTGGCATGTTAGTGCTACTGCAAATCAAGACAATCACAAAGAGAATTGGATTAGTGCAAATGAATCGCGGACAGGCATACTTGCTAATGCGCTGACTTACGACGATTTGATGGATGCACTTTGGAATCGCAGAACTTTTGCTACTGAAGACAGAAACGCAAAACTCTATTTCTATGGCAACAATTCAATCATGGGCAGTGTGATAAACGATGAAACAGCAGTAAAATTGTACGTCCACTACGAAGACACCAAAGACCCCGTAGCAAAGATGACGCTCGTCAGTCAAAGTGGTATCGTCGATGAATTGTCGAGTTTAGGAGACAAATTCGATTATTCCAAAGAATTAACTGTACCCGATGGATTTGAATGGTATCTTGTCCACATATTCCAGAAAGACGGTGATGAAATAGTCTCCGCACCTATATGGGCGGAAAGTTCAGAACCACTCAAAGTAAACCATCTCAGAATAGGACCAGACAAACCAAACATAAACCAAAACGTGACAAGTGTATTCGATGTTTACAACGCATCAGATAAAGCAATAAACTCGACATTGACCGTACTATTGGATAAAGTACAAATTCACTCTGAGACATTCGAATTGGAGCCGTACGGTATAGTGTACGATAAAGAGTTGAACATAGGAAAATTACCATCAGGAACACACAACTTAGAATTTGTTGTAAACGGCAAAGTTATACAATCAAAGAAGATTGACATTGCCGAAAAGACTGGTCTTACCGTCCTTGTTGACAAACTTCACGAGAATGATTTGAATTCCGCTTTAATGGAATTCTTAACTGCTTTAGAGAAAGATGGTAACAGTGTCGTATACTCAGGTACGATGTTGACAAATTACGAAGGAATTGATGCAATTATAATTCCAACACCGAAAGAAGACGGATTGAGCTTTTTCAAAGACCTTCTGCCAGATGAAGTTGAATGGCTTAACTCATTCCAAGGGAAGATATACATCGTTCCAGGTAGCGATAGTGAGTATCTAAAGATTTACAGTGAACAGATCAAGAATGGCATCAATGTAGAAAGTTTAGACAAGTTGTACGAGGCATTCAATTTGAAGCCAGTGATAACATCCTCCGTTAAAGAGTTCAAAAAGATTGTATATATAGACCAAGGACATGCCAACGATTATGGCCCAAGTAATCTAAAAAAACTTGAAAATGCACTGAAAAATAACGGATTTGGGGCACAATACATAAATAAAATCGACAATATAGATGGCAAATATTTAGTTATCATGAACGGTAAAGGCTTTTCGGATGATGAACTGAAAGAAATCGCAGATTTTGTCAAGAGTGGTGGAACATTGATACTTACATCCAAGAGCGACTATAGTAATGGCGGTTATACGGAAGACATGAACACGATACTTGATTACCTCAATGCACCAGTTCGATTCAACGATGATCAGGTCATAGACGACGCAAGCAATTATGGGTCGAATTTTAAAATCTTAGCTCAGCACTTGAGATTTTATTCAACTTGTTCTATAATATTGTATGGAAATGCAGATGTACTTGTTTCATCTGACAGTGCAAAGACGATGGATGCGGACAACAAAAATGATGCAGCACCTGTTGATAAAGTTGTATTGGCAGCGAGATTCAGTTATGGTAACGGCAGTGTGTATGTACTTGGAAAAGCAATATTCTCAGACTACGATTATGACTACAACAAAGAATTCATTGAGAAAAAAATATTTAATTTAAACTAAGTCTTTTGAGAGAGGCGATTTAAGGCTCATTTAGTATAAAGTTTGAAATTATTATAAAATTAGCGGGGGTAAACATTATGTATACCTTCGCTTTATTTTTTTGATTTGATATGGTATAATTATAAATGAGTTAGGAGGTGAGAACGATGTTTGACAGATTTTCTGAAAGATCCGCAAAAGTATTTGTAACAGCTCAAGAAGAGGCAAAGGACCTTGGCCACTCGTATGTTGGGACTGAACATCTCTTGTTGGCAATATTGAAACTCAACGATAAACCATTATCCACAATTCTTGAGAAGTACGGTTTAACATACGCAAGAGTAAAGAACGAGGTAATATCAATAGTGGGCATGGGAATGCGAGGGTTCATCATGTCTCCTCAAATGACACCAAGAGCAAGAAAAGTCACAGAAATAGCGTTTGAAGAGGCAAGAATGACAGGAAACGAAAAGATAGATCCTGAGCATTTACTGTTAGGTATCCTTCGAGAAGGTGAGGGTATCGCTATTCATATCCTCAAAAAACTGAATGTAAACGTTCAATCATTAAGGAAAGAAATCACAGATAACATCTCCGATGAAGATTTCACTGAAGATGATGCTCAACCACTACCGTCCGTTGAGGAACCTACAGCGTCTCCAGTGGCACGTCAGTTGGAAGGCTTCGGAATAGATTTAACTGCCGAAGCTATCAAAGGTGAGCTCGACCCAGTTATTGGGAGAGAAAGTGAAATTGAAAGATTAATGCAGATACTTGTTAGAAGAAAGAAGAATAACCCTGTACTAATTGGTGAGCCTGGTGTAGGTAAGAGCTCCATAGTTGAAGGATTGGCTCAGCGCATCGTCCAAGGTGAGGTCCCGGAACCACTGAAAGGTAAAACGATATTTTCATTGGATGTAGCTGCTTTAGTTGCTGGAACGAAGTATCGTGGCGAGTTTGAAAAGAGGATGAAGAAATTACTCCAAGTGGTAAAAGGGAATAAAGATATCATACTATTCATAGATGAGCTACACATGATCGTAGGTGCAGGTTCTGCAGAAGGGGCAGTCGATGCTGCAAATATCCTTAAACCTGCACTGGCACGTGGCGAACTTCATTGCATTGGCGCTACAACACCAGATGAGTATAGGAAATTCATAGAAAAAGATGCAGCACTTGAAAGAAGATTCCAAAAAATCTACGTACAAGAACCGACACCGCAGATGGCAGTCGAGATTTTGAAAGGGTTAAAATCTAAGTACGAATCACATCACAAAGTGTCGTATACAGATCATTCTTTGGAAGCGGCCGTTTATTTGTCACAAAGGTACATAACAGACCATTACTTGCCAGACAAGGCAATAGATGTACTCGATGAGGCAGGAGCAAGGGCAAGATTGAAGCTATTCGTCATGCCAAGCGAGCTTCAGCTTTTGAAACTGCAAATTGAATCCGCGAAGAAAGAGAAAGAACAAGCAGTTTCAAGTCAAAATTACGAATCGGCTGCGGAACTTAAAGCAAGAGAACAAGAACTGAGAGAAGAGTACAGTCAAAAGTACAATGCATGGATGAAAGGAATAGAAGACCAAATTGTAACGGTAGACGTACCTGATATAGAAGAAGTAGTAGCTGGCTGGACCGGTATACCACTGAGAAAATTGGAAGAGACCGAAAGAGAGAAATTACTCAAACTCGAATCTGCTTTACATGAGCGTGTTGTAGGTCAAGAAGAAGCAATAAATGCCATAGCACGTGCTATCAGAAGGGCAAGAAGCGGACTAAAAGACCCAAGAAGACCTGTGGGAGCATTCCTGTTCTTGGGGCCAACTGGAGTTGGTAAGACCGAACTTGCGAAGGCATTGGCAGAATATCTATTCGGTGACGAAAAATCACTCGTTCGATTCGATATGAGCGAGTACATGGAAAAATTCTCAGTTTCAAGATTGATTGGTGCGCCTCCGGGATACGTTGGATACGAAGAAGGTGGTGGATTAACTGAAAAGGTTAGAAGAAGGCCATTCTCTGTTATACTTTTCGATGAAATAGAGAAGGCACATCCAGATGTTTTCAATATATTACTGCAAATCATGGATGATGGAAGACTGACTGACTCACAAGGTCACATCGTCGATTTCAGAAACACCATCGTCATAATGACGAGTAACATCGGTGGTAGTGAGATCGTATCTTCGAAGAAAAATTTGGGATTCGTTGAAAACGAAACGTACGAACAAGACTTCAGCGAGATGAAAGATAAAGTCATCGATGAAGTGAAAAAAGTATTCAGGCCTGAATTCATAAATAGGGTAGATGAAATAATCGTCTTCCATAAGCTTACAAAGGAACACATTGAACAAATCATAGAGATATTGCTCAGAGACATAAGAGCAAGACTTTCAGAGAGAGAGATAAATCTTGTCTTATCACCTGAAGCAAAGGAATTTCTAGTGAACGTCGGCTACGATAGTGTCTATGGTGCAAGACCATTGAAGAGGGCAATCCAAAGGTACATTGAAGACCCACTTGCAGAAGAATTGTTGCGCGGTGATATAGAATCTGAAAGCGAAGTTCTTGTAGTTCCAGAAGGTGAGAAACTTACGTTTATCAGCCAAAAGAAAGAGACACAGAAAGTCTAACAATCTAAAAATCTATAAACTTTTTGAAACTGTTCAATAACGTATGAATGTAACATATGAATTTATAGATTAGATTTTTGGAAAGGGAATCAAATGGCAAAACAGAAGACTGTCTATGTCTGTGATAAATGTGGATATGAGTCACCAAAATGGTTTGGCAGATGTCCTGTTTGTGGAGAATGGAACACAGCAAAAGAATTTCAATTGAAGAATGTTGATACTGAATCCAAATCGATAAGAAGCAATGAAACGGGGATGGATGAGCCTCATCCCCGTTTTGTTGATGTAAATAAGGCTTACGAAACATTGGAAGAATCACGAGTTAGGACAAATTTGCCTGCATTAGACGACATCCTTTCCGGTGGAATAGTCAAAGGGCAAGTGATGCTTTTAGGTGGCGAGCCTGGTGTAGGAAAGAGCACGTTGGCACTGCAAGTGTGCGCATCGATTGTTAAAGATGAGAAAGAGAAGGTCGTATATTATATCTCTGGTGAAGAAAGCATAGCACAAGTAGCACTTAGAGCAAAGAGACTCGGCATAGCAAATTCAAACATCTTACTCTCATCAGAAACGCAGATAGAAGAAGTTCTCAATGGAATAGATATTGAGAAGGCAAAGATGATAGTAATAGACTCCATTCAGACGTTGAGTAGTGTAGACATAGATTCCCCAGTTGGTGGAGTTGTGCAGATAAGAGCCGTCGTAGAAAAAGTAAGGATCTTTTCAAAAAAGTATGGCATACCATCATTACTCATAGCGCACGTTACAAAAGAAGGTGCCATAGCAGGTCCAAAACTCGTTGAACACGTCGTCGATACAGTTGTATACTTTGAAGGCGAGAGAACGACAGATTACAGAATATTGCGAGTTCAAAAAAACAGATATGGGCCAAGCGGTGAGATATCAGTCTTTCAGATGACTGAAAATGGTCTCGACAGCTTATCAGACGATGCACTGGTAAACCATTCACAGACACCTGGGAATGTCTTAACTAGTGCTTACGAGGGCAGCAGACCAATTAACGTTCAGATACAAGCGCTCGTATCTCGAGTGAAAGTAGCTTCGGGAAGAAGGATATCGCACGGTGTTGATGTAAGAAAGGTCATAATCATCTCGGCGGTATTATCAAGACATTTAAACATTCCACTTGACTTTCACGATATATACATAAATGTTTCAGGTGGCATAAATATTACGGACTCCGGTTGCGAACTTGCAATCGCAGGTTCAATCCTTTCATCTTTTCTCGATGTATACGTTGGTGATACATTTATGGTAGGCGAGATTGGATTAGATGGAAGTGTGAGACCAACGGTAAACATAGCAAGAAGGATAGAAAATGCAAAGAAACTGCCAATCAGTACTATATTGATACCATCGCACGCAGAATACAACGGTACTTCAAAGAGTAAGTCGAGTAATAAAGTAGAGAGGGCAGAAAAGATGGAAAAACTGGAAAGGATTGACAATGTTCGACGATTGTTCAATTACATGTTGGATCTGAAGAAGGGGGTAGAATGATGGGGAAATACAAGATTTTGCTGGATAGTACATCCGATTTCCCAAAAGAGCAATTACAACCATGGGATGTAGATATAGTACCGCTTTATCTTACATGGCCGGATGGCACATCTGAAAAGGATGATACGCGTGATTTTGAAGAACTTAAGAAATTTTACGAGAAGTTGAAAAGTTCAACAGAGCTGCCAAAGAGTTCCCAGCCTACCGTTGAAGACTGGAAAGCAAAGTATTTAGAAGTAAAAGAGCAAGGGTACGATGGAATATTGGTTATCACCATCTCGAGCAATATGTCAGGTACATTCAATTCCGCTTCTCTGGCTGCCCGTGAGGTAGATTTCCCAATCAAAGTTGTTGATTCGAGGCAAGCATCGACCGCTATTTCCCCTATGGCAAGGTTTGCAAGGGAACTATTCGATAAAGGTGATGATTTGGAAACAGTCGAGGCAAAATTGAGAAATGCAATGGCAGAAAAGAGATTTGGGGCATTCTTCTACGTTTCCGATTTCAACTTCCTTGTCAAAGGAGGAAGAGTGAGTAGATTCACAGGATTCGTTGGATCTGTATTAAAAATTAGAGTTGCAATTTACATAAACGACAATGGTGAGATGGTACCATTTGGACGTGCGCGGGGATTCAGAGCTGTGCTTGAAGAAGTGCTTAAAAAGACGCAAGAGCAAGGGTTCAAGCCAGGTGATACGGTAGACATATACCTCGTAAGCTGTGACAACATGGAAGAATTGAAAGAGATAGAAGAAGTATTGAAAGGTGTATACAATGTCAAGAATGTTTATTATACGCCAACCGGAAAGGTCATCTCCACTCATGTAGGCCCCGGCCAGGCAGGATATGGAATAGAAAGGTATTAAAAATAGCAATATTATAGTACTTATAAGCATCATGTGAGGTGATAAACTTGTCAGATTCCACATTCAACACACTTGAAGAATTCAAAAAATTCAGAGAAAAGATGAACGAGGAGATCTTGGCGCGTGGAACAACGAATACGAAGAGATTCTGGGCACTCGATGGTGCTGTTTACAACGAAGGTGCGCTCGATTCCAAAACAAAAGAACTGATGGGGCTGGTTGCCTCTATGGTACTTAGATGCGACGATTGCATCACATACCATATGATTAGATGTGCACAGTTAGGTACAACAGACGAAGAATTCTTCGAGACATTCGATGTTGCACTCGTTGTAGGTGGTTCTATAGTCATTCCGCATCTTAGAAGAGCAGTTAACACACTATTGGAAATTCGGAGGATCCAACTGAATGGCGAGAGTATTTCTCTTTGATGGAACAGGATTACTGTATAGGGCGTATTTTGCTGTTGATCAATCACTTTCTACAACCACTGGCATTCCAACAGGTGCCCTCTTTGGTCTTACACGCATGCTCATTAAGTTTGTCAAAGAGAACATAGAAATAGACGAAGACTACTGTGCGTTTGTAATTGATGTCAAAGGTGGCAGCACTTACAGAAAAGAATTGTTCGAACAATACAAGGCGCACAGACCAGAAACACCTGAACCATTGCTAAAACAAATTGAATACGTGAGTGAACTCGTCGAATCGTTCGGCATAAAGTTGCTAAAACAAACTGGTTACGAGGCAGATGACATAATAGCAACACTGGTAAAGAGATTCAAGGAACAAAAAGAGTTGTACGGATTCAGTGAGATAAACATCGTAACTAGTGATAAAGACCTACTCCAACTTGTTGATGAAGATGTCTCCGTCTGGCGAGTTGAAAGAGGCGTAACTGACATCAAGAAATATACAGCCAAGGAAGTGTTTGAAAAGTACGAAGTGACTCCAGAACAGATTAGAGACTATCTCTCACTCGTTGGAGATACGTCAGATAATGTGCCCGGAGTTCCCGGTATCGGTGAGAAAACGGCTGCAAAGATACTCAAAGAATTTGGTACAGTAGATAACGCATTAAAAAATATCGATAAATTACCTCCAAAAGTAAAAGATGCACTATTGAACAATGCTGAGCAACTTGAACTGAGTAAGAAATTAATCGAACTAGATACAAAAGTACCGATAGATGTTGACTTAAAAACATTACTGTACAAAGGATACAATGACGCAATACTACTTGAGACACTCAAAAAATTCCAATTCTCAAGCGTTATAAAAGAGTTGCAACTCACGAGTGATTTGATGAAAACGGCAGAATATAAGATCATATCAAGCGAGGCAGAGTTAAACCAACTGTACGAAGAGATCCAAAAATCGAATAAAATATCCATGGACTTGGAGACAAGTGCATTAGACCCATTTAGTGGTAAAATCGTAGGTATATCGATTGCTACGCAAGAAGGAAAAGCATATTACATACCGATAAGCCACTTCGAAGGGAAGAATGTAAAGAGTGAACATGTTGTACCATTCTTGAAGAAAGTACTCTCTGGTTCACACAAAGTGGGTGGACACAACATAAAATTCGATTTCAAATTTCTATCAAAACTTGGCATAGATTTACCATATCCAGCATTCGACACGATGATTGAAGCATACCTGCTAAATCCAAACGAAAAACGCTTCAACTTGGATGAACTTTCCTTGAAGATACTCGGCCACAAGATGATTTCATTTGAAGAGGTTGTTCAGACGTCGCTTCCGCTCTTCTCAAGCGACTTTTCATATGTGCCAATAGATGCCGCTGCAAAATATTCTTGCGAAGATGCAGATATGACACTACGCATTCACAACAAACTCTACCCAACCATCTACTCAAATGAAATGAACGAATTATACGAGAAAATAGAATTGCCAATAATATCCGTTCTCTCGTACATGGAGATGAACGGTGTCTATTTTGACATCGATTACCTGTCACATTTATCGCAAGACATGGAACGAAAACTTGCAACACTGTCACAGAAAATCTTTGAAATCGCTGGTGAGACTTTCAACATAAACTCACCTAAACAGGTAGGATACATACTCTTTGAAAAGCTCAAAATCCCAACCGTAAAGTCAACAAACACTGGTGCATATTCCACCGATGTTGAAGTTTTGGAATCTTTGGCAGATAGCTACGACATAGCAAAACTATTGCTTGAATACAGAAAGATACAGAAGTTGAAGAGCACATACGTTGACGCAATACCAACGATGGTAAACAAAGTAACAGGTAGAGTACATGCTTCATTCAATCAAACAGGTACGGCAACTGGCAGGTTGAGTAGCTCAGATCCGAATTTGCAAAATCTTCCGGGTAGGACAGACGAGGGAAAAGAAATACGTATGGCAGTCAAACCTCAGAAAGAAGGCTGGTCGATACTCGGCGCAGATTATTCACAGATTGAACTACGCGTCTTAGCACACATGTCCGAAGACGAAACACTGATAAAAGCCTTCATGGATGACAGAGACATACACATGGAGACCGCAAAGAGAATATTCAACATTGGCGAAGAATTTGTAACGGAAAGCATGAGAAGGATTGGAAAAATGGTCAACTTTGCCATCGTATACGGTGTGTCACCGTATGGACTTGCAAAGCGCATAGGGATGGATGTCAAAGAAACTCGAAAAATCATCGACAGTTACTTTGAGAACTACAGAGGCGTACAGACCTACATGGCTGGCATAAAAGAACTCGCAAGAAAATATGGGTACGTAAAGACAATGTTCGGTAGACGAAGAGACATTCCACAGATAAATGCAAGAGATCCAAACGTTCGTGCGGAAGGCGAGCGCATTGCCATAAACACACCGATTCAAGGCACTGCAGCGGATATAATGAAAATCGCAATGGTAAAAATATATGAAAAACTCAGAGAGCAGCATCTTAAAACGCTCATGATCCTACAAGTTCATGATGAACTAATCTTCGAAGTACCAGACGAAGAACTCGAGACAATCAAAGTACTTGTCAAAGAGGAGATGGAAAGTGCAGTTAAACTGAGAGTACCACTACTTGTCGACGTGTACGTTGACAAATACATGCTCTAAGTACTCAATAAATTAAAATTGCCCCCACACAGAGCAAAATTGCTGAAACTACCCTAAGGCCGATGTGCTCTTTAAGAAATACCTTTGCAAAAAACATTGTTACAAAGACAGACAACATAGAAAGGGGTTCCGCAACACTCACTCCGTAATAGTTAAATGCCTCGAGTAATGCCACGTACGAATATGCATTACATATGCCGCCCAAGATCAAGTAGACGAACTTGCTTTTTACCAGTGCAGCATAATCTCTTGGTTTATTTCCGATTATAAGACCATAAACAAAGATGAACACACTTATCACCAAATATACAGAGACGGAATACCCCATGGGAGAACCGTCGATCGTCATCTTTCGATCCACTATCCTTCCAATTGCCATCAGTACAGACGAAACAATCATCGCTATAGCGCCTTTACTCCTCAACAAATTTCCATACGATATCGCTATATTATCTCCCTTCTTCAAAAAGCTAACTGCGTACACCATCAACACAGCACCTAAAATACGTCTCCAGCTAAATGGTTCACCAAGAAATATAACGGACATCAAAACCAAGAAAACCGCATTCAAATTGTAAAGCGGTGCAATCACCGAAGCGTCCTCGTGCCCGAGTGCATACATATACAGAGAGAAAGAAAAAGAATAGATAATACCACTTATCAGCGACTTAACCAAGAGCTCAACAGTCATCGTATGAAAGAACGGAGCAAAGACAAGGAAAGAGAAGAAAAAGAATCCCCATGTAGAAACAAAAGTCGAGGAATCTTTAGAAATCTTATTTCCAGCAATCCTTTCATATCCCAATAGTAAAATCCTAATACCCATCCACACTGGCCCCATTATTCTCAACTCCGCTTTTCTGATGTATAATTTATATGTATGTTTGCAAAGCGAACTTATAAATATTTTATCACACGAAGGAGTGAAAGTGTGTGGCAAGAGATGAAAAACTTGAAAAATCAGAGAAAAACGCGCATGAAAAGGGCAGAGCTCACAAAGGCCCATCCCTTTGGGAGATATTCAGCATAACTGCCAAGATAGGAGGTGTCACTCTTGGTGGTGGATATGCTATGATACCAATCATCCGAGAGGAGTTCACCAAAAAGCATGATTTCCTAACAGACGAAGAGTTCACTGCTCTACTTGTCATTGCACAGTCGCTCCCAGGCCCTATTGCAGTGAACACATCGACGCTCGTAGGCTATAAACTGAAAAAACTACCTGGCACAATCTGCGCAGTATTAGGCTCTATATTCTTCCCAACGATAATAATACTTGCAATTGCCATGGTCATCGGTGAGTACTACACGGTATTCAAGCCATTTCTAAACGGTATGAAAGCACCGCTATTCTCAGTCCTACTAATTACAGTATTGAAGATGTGGAAGACGGATGTAAGAACACTCGAGGATATAATAATATTTGCGGTAGCATTTATCATAGTCAGCTTTCTCAAATTCAACCCCGTTGTTATCATTCTGTTGGGATTGGTGTATGGCGTAATCAGAAGCACAGTATTAAAAGGTGAAAGGAAGAATGGGAAATGAGCACATACATAGAGTTGTTTCTCACATTCTTACAGATAGGTGCAGTTAGTTTTGGCGGTGGATACAGCATACTGAAATCAATCAGTCACTACGTGGTGGATGTCAACAAGTGGATAACGCTCGACGAATTCAACGATATAGTCGCAATCTCACAATCGACACCAGGTCCAATCGGAATCAATGCAGCAACCTACGTTGGTTACAAAGTCGCAGGGGTATTTGGCTCATTTCTTGCAACGTTTTCAGTTGTACTAATACCTATAACACTCTCAATAATCATGTACTGGCTCTACAGAAGGCACTCGGAAAATGAAATCGTTAAATCGACGATCCAAAAGCTACGTCCAGTCATAGTTGCAATGATTGCATCTGCCTCACTCGGTTTCTTACAAGATTCGTTTGGTTCGATACCTGGCATCATAATTACGATTATCTCAGCCTTAGTATTACTATTTACAAAAGTTGGTATACTTCCGCTCATGCTCATTTCAGGTGTGATCGGTATCTTTGTTTTTAGATAATTCGCTTGGACAAAAGTTTAGGAAATATTCCAAGTTTCTGATACAATTTTGTTAATGAAGCAAATCAATTCCATCCAACTTCTATGTTTGGATGCTTGGAGGTGGCAGAATGGCAAATAACAAAGGTTTTGAAAATATCACACTCTACGACGATGGTACACATAAATTCATATTGCTGGCTTGGGAAGAGAAAGAGGAAGAAGGAATAGTACAAACGAATCAATATATAATCCTCGACGGTAACGAAGCTATGTTACTTGATCCAGGTGGAGCGCATGTCTTCCCACGCGTACTTGCCAACGTGTCTGAAATAGTAGAACCGAGTAAGATAAAACACATATTCTTCTCACATCAAGACCCAGATGTCACATCGGGTATAACGCTCTGGATGTCCATAGCAGAGAATGCAAAGATATACATTTCCACACTTTGGACAAGATTCCTACCGCATTTTGGTATCTACGATCAGCGTAAAGTTGTGGCAATACCTGACAAAGGTGACAAGCTGAGGCTATCATCTGGCACAGAACTCGAATTCATTCCAACGCATTACCTTCACTCAACTGGAAATTTCACACTTTACGACCCAAGGGCGAAGATACTCTTTTCCGGAGACTTGGGAACTGCCATATTCAACAAAGGTCAGAGATATGTCTTCGTTGAAGACTTTTCTGCGCACACGAAGTTGATGGAAGGATTCCACAAAAGATACATCACATCGAGCGTTGCATTGAAGAAATGGTTGACCATTGTAGAACCAAAACAGATAGACATAGTTGCCACACAGCATGGCGCACTATTCAGAGATACAAATGTAAAAAAACTATTTGACTGGTTCAAAGGCCTACGCTGCGGTATAGACATCATCGACGAAATATACGGTAGGTGATACGCATGGCCGATATAACCAATGAAACATTGGAGAAAATGTCTTCTGCGTTTTTTGCGGAAAATCTCATGACTTCATTCATGTCGCAATTAGACGAAGCACTCGTTTCAAGAGTTAGGACTGTTCAAGAAAACATACGAGAATTGGAAAAGGTATTCGAAGGTATGCAAGAGCGCATATCTGAGTTATCCTCAAAATTCGAACAACAAAGCGTTGAAATTGTAAGCTCCGTTGAAGAATCGCAGAGAGTGAGCGATGAAATCGCGTCAGAACTGCGAAAATCAGGAGCAGATATATCAAAAATAAACGACGTTGTCATGTCTTCGATTGCAAAGACTTCCGAGACACTCAGCATGTTCAGTAACATACAAAACATGGTGACTGAAATAACGAAAATAGCAAAACAGACCAATTTATTGGCACTCAACGCATCGATAGAAGCGGCAAGGGCCGGGGAATCCGGTAAAGGCTTTGCAGTAGTTGCTTCAGAAGTGCAAAAATTAGCAGGCGAATCAAACAAAGTGGCAAAGGATATAACAGGACAGGTGAAAGAACTCTCAGTTGCTGTAAGTCAAGCACTCGATAGTATAAAAATTGTGGGTGAGATATTTGCAACTATTCAAAGCTCTTTAGAACAATCGATGACATTCTTGCAGACAAATTCTTCCTTGCTATCCCATGTTGCAGAACTCCTAAGTAGTACAAAGGTGAACTTGGAGCAAGAAAATGAGCACTTCGTTGAGGCAACTGATGTAATGCGACAAGCAGCTGAGAAATTTGAGACACTCTCGAGAGTCATATCGTCCATCGTAAAGGCACAAATCAAGTTGAAAGACCTCAAGATTTAGTAATTCAAAAGGAGTGTGAAGTATGTATTCAAATAAAATCATTTCAAGAAAACGATTAGCAAAATCGACTTACGAATTCTGGATAGAGAACGACATGGTGAGTACTCACGCAAAACCTGGTCAGTTTGTCGTACTCAGAGTCTCTGAAAAAGGAGAACGTATACCCCTAACAATAGCAGAGGTCAAAGGTACATCATTTAGAATCGTCGTAAAAGCCATTGGAAAATCCACATACGACCTGTGTACAAGGTCTGCTGGAGATGTACTTGCAGACGTTGTTGGACCACTTGGAAAACCAAGCGATGTAAAGCAATACGGGAGCGTACTAATCATAGGTGGTGGAGTAGGTATAGCTGCCATCTTGCCCATCGCTAAGGTTTTAAAAGAAGCTGGCAACGATGTAACCGTTATCATAGGTGCAAGAACACTTGATGAACTCATATTGAAAGACGAATTCTCATTTGCCGACAAGCTCATAATGGTTACCGATGATGGCTCGAGTGGATACAAAGGTACAGTTATTGATGCAATGAAAGAACAAGTAAAGACACAAAAGTACGATGTTGCGTGGGCAGTTGGTCCTGCCATTATGATGAAACTTGCAAGCAACGTGGCAAATGAAATTAACCTGCCCATATGGGTCTCACTCAATTCGATCATGATCGATGGCACAGGCATGTGCGGCGGATGTAGAACTCTCGTGAAAACTCAAGAAGGTGATGAGATAAAGTACGTGTGCGTAGACGGCCCCGAATTCGATGGAAGATACGTTGACTGGGACAGTTTCATGAAGAGACTTGAACAGTACAGAGAGCAAGAGAAATTAGCATTGGAGAATTTCATCAAACAAGTGGGTGACTTGTCATGGCTGTAAAAGACAGAATACAGCTTCCAGAACAAAGTCCGGTACTTAGAAGACAAAACTTCGATGAGGTTACCATTGGATACACGTTGGAACTTGCACAAGAAGAGGGCAAAAGGTGCCTACAATGCAAAGTTCCCACATGTATATCGGGATGTCCCGTTGGAATAGACATACCACGATTCATAAAGGAACTTGTGAATGGAAATCTGGAAAGGTCCTTCAGAATCTTAAAATCGTACAACTACTTACCGTCCATATGTGGTAGAGTATGTCCGCAGGAAAACCAATGTGAAGGTTCATGTGTGCTCAACAAATTGGGAAAGCCCGTGAACATAGGCGGGCTCGAAAGATTCGTCGCAGATTGGGCGGCTGGAAATAACGTCGAAGAAACCAACGAAGCCGAAAAGAATAATAAGACTTCTGCATCTTTTGCAAAGAATAAATCAGATAAAATTGCGATCATCGGTACCGGTCCTTCAGGACTGACTGCAGCATCGGAACTTGGGAAATTTGGATTCACCGTACACATGTACGAAGCACTTCACGAACCCGGTGGTGTCTTAGTGTACGGCATACCAGAATTCCGATTGCCAAAAGATGTGGTAAAGAGAGAAATATCAGACTTAGCAAAGTTAAACGTTGAAATACACAAAAACTCGCCCATTGGGTATGCAATAACCGTAGATGAGATCCTCGAAAACTACGATGCCATCTTCATCGGTGTCGGTGCAGGCACACCAAAATTCATGGGTGTACCCGGGAGCGAGCTCAACGGTGTCTACTCGGCAAACGAATTCCTGACACGTATAAATCTCATGAGAGCATACAAATTTCCGGAATACGACACACCAATTAGAATAGGAAACAGAGTTGTAGTCGTAGGTGGTGGAAACACAGCAATGGATGCTGCAAGGAGTGCTTTGAGACTCGGTGCTCAAGTTACCATAGTCTACAGAAGGACGGAAGTGGAAATGCCTGCAAGGAGAGCAGAAATTCACCATGCAAAAGAAGAGGGCATAGAATTTCAATTTCTTACCAATCCTGTAAGATACATCGGCGATGAGCGAGGCAATTTAATAGGCGTCGAATGCATAAGAATGGAACTTGGCGAGCCAGATGAGAGCGGACGCAGAAGGCCGGTGCCTGTAAAAGGCAGTAACTTCGTCATACAAGCAGACACGCTCGTGGAAGCCATAGGCACCGAAGCAAATAGATTTCTACTCAGCCAATTTCCAGATCTGAAGACAAACAAGTACGGATACATCGTAACGAACGAATATGGTCAGACCAGTATACCAAAAGTATTTGCAGGTGGCGATATAGTCACGGGCTCAGCAACAGTCATACTCGCAATGGGCGCAGGTAAAAAGGCAGCAGAAGGCATCATGAAATACTTAGAAAATGCATAATATAATAACATGATAGGAACTAAAACCTCTCCATCAAAAGCCATGATTTTTGCAATTTTCATGCTTTGATGGGGAGTATCTTTGTAAAAGGACGCTTCAGTAATTCTTCAGCTACTCAAGTGTTAGCATTAATAGAAAATATGGAAATTGTCGAAAACATCTATTGAAGTCAGCTGGATGGCCAATATCGATAATTCAAGTGGGATGAACAATGCAAGTAATGGGAAGGATGTGAGTAATATGGCCACGCCTGCGAAATCTGTTGCAGATTACGTCCGTGAAAATCCTAATTGCAACTATTTCATCTCCGCTTCCGCCGGTACGGGGAAGACCTATACGCTCACAAGCTATTATTTGGGCATCTTGGAACATTACGAGCGTACGGGCGAGGCAGATATAGTTGACAAAATACTAGCCGTGACGTTCACGAACAAGGCAGCGAACGAGATGAAAGAACGGATCATGGACGAGGTGAGAAAGAAACTCGACTCCATGAAACCAAACAATGCAAGTTATGTCTACTGGCGTGAGGTTTACAAAAACTTGTCGAGAGCAGTCATCTCAACGATCGATAGTTTTTGTCGTAGGATTCTTGTTGAACAGAACGTCCAAGCAGGAGTAGACCCAAGTTTCACGATCATAACAGAACTGAAGCAGATGCGTGTGATAGAAAATGCATCGAGAACAGCTATCGAGATTGCGTTCAAGATATTCGATGATGAAGAACCACTCCTGCCTCCGGGTATAATGAGAGAACGCAAGGATAAGATGGACGGCTATATATATGAGTTGAAACAATTGAAATCATCGATCAAGGACATTTTTGAACTCATTGGTGATATTCAAGAAGTACAAGAGCACGTTGCAAACATCGTCAGAAATTGGAGGTTGGAACTGAGCAACTCCGATGTCAGTGACAAGCTTATGAAAGTACTGGAAAAGGGTGGAAAATCACTCAAGGTGCTTCGTCTCATCGCACTCATCGCATCTGAGCTGTATGAGTCCGAAACGATCGACAACTTCGAATACGATTTCAAAGGTGTGCTCGAGAAGACATTTTCAGTCCTCCAGCAACCAGAAATAAGAGCGCAATATCAAGGACAATTCAGATACATCATCGTCGATGAATTTCAGGATACGAACGACCTTCAAAAGAAAATCTTCAATCTAATACACAGTGATAACAACTTTCTATTCTACGTTGGCGATAGAAAGCAATCCATATACAGATTCCGCGGTGCGGATGTTTCCGTCTTCCTCAGTACGATGGAAGAGTTCGAGCAGAATGCGAGGCAAGCACCAGACAAATACAAGGTACTCTCGCTCCAGACGAACTATAGGTCCCATCAAAAGCTCGTGGAGTACTTCAACGAAATTTCCGAAAAGTCGATCTTCAACAACGTAATCTACGAATCGGCAAAGAAGCAAAATTCCGGAAACAGAAGCGGTACGGGCAGGAGTACTAAGGGCAATAAAAACTCACAAAAAGCGCAAGAAGAGAATACCGCAGTCTACAGATACGAAGTCTTCAAGCTGAGATTTCCGGAGTTGTACAAGAAGATGTGGTTCTTGGCAGAGGATAGGTCAGACGCCAGCAATCAAGGGAGCAACGGTGAATCGATACCTAATTTGGAATTCTCAGAAGAAATTTCCAGAAAACCGACTGAACGTGTCGTGTATCTGAATGTAGACATAGCAACAACAAAAGAAAATGGAAATGGGAAAAAAGAGAACGAATCGAACAGTGGAAGCGAAGAAAACACTGAAAGTATCGAAAAAAGCAACGATAGAGGATTGGACGGTTACGAGCAAGAAGCAATCCTCGTTGCAAAAACAATCAAATCACTCGTTGGGAAAGAAATGACGTTCTATGAAAAAGAAAACGGGACACTTAGAGCGAGGCGCAGAAAGATAGAGTACAAAGATTTCACGATCTTAACCTACAAACTGCAAGGTGTTGAAGAGTATTACAGGGAAGTTTTCTCGAAATTCGGTATTCCACTCTACGTAGTCAACGGCAGAGGGTTTTACAAACGTCCGGAGATAAGAAGCGTCATGTCTGCCATGACTGCCATACAAAATCCAAATAGTGATTACAACTTCGCCAATTTCTTCTTTACACCGTTCTTGGAGGATGTAGATTCAGATTCAAGCGATTTTCAAAAGTTCAAGATATTCCACAAAATAATACAGAACAGAAATGTCATACAAGAGGCCATGAAAAAGGAAACTAGCAAAAGACCATCACTCTTTCAATCTGCCAAGGAACTCGCAAAGAATGGTGAACTTCCAAAGCACGTGGCGGATATGATCCTCTTGCTCCAAAAATACGACGAATTGAAGTATTTTCTTAGACCCGCCGAGGTGCTGAAAGATTTCGTTAAAGAGAGCGATTATGTGAGAAAGATTGCACTCTTCGATAATTCTGATCAAAAGCTCAAGAACGTAAAAAAGCTCTTGGACCAAGCAGCGGAGTTCAATCATCAAGCGAACACATTCTTGGAATTAACGCGTATGCTTCAGAAGATAGATGAACTGCAAGAGACCGAAGCTTCTGAGATTTCTGAAGAAGACAACGTCGTAAGAATGATGACGGTACACGGCTCGAAAGGACTTGAATTCAACATCGTTTTCTTGGTGAACAACGACTTTTCTGAGAAAGATGAAGAAAAAGTCTTCTTCCCACTCGCCGAAAATGGTACTGGAAGATACATATATATAAAGAAGTTCTTGGACAAGTTGAAGGATAATTTAGAGAATGAATTTGATGTATCCGATGAGGATTTCAAAGAATTGATGAAAGAATTGGAAGCAGAGATTGTATACGATGAAACGGAGTTGCTCAGAAAGCTGTATGTTGCAATCACGCGTGCAAGAGAGATGCTCTTTATCGTCACAGTACCGGGCAAAGATAAGAATTCATCAAAGAAATTCATAAATCCTTCGGAGCTTTCTTCCGAAAAATTTTCACGTATTGATCTGTCACCAAGTCAGATAGAGGATTTCTTGAACGAAGTAATTGAAGAAAACGAGGTCAAGACAGAAAAGACTGTACAAACGATAGATGAAGAGACAGAAAAGAGCATAGAAAAGCAGATTTCCGACCTCACCAACATGGCATACAAAAGATATATCTCCCCAACCTTGCTATACAACATTGTTGATGAAAAGAGCGACTTTGAAGCCTTCGATGAGAGTTTCAACGATTTTGAGAGCGAGATGTTTACGCGAGAAAATGCTCAGAGACCTCAAAGCGAGGAAGTAGAAATACCAAACGTATTTTCTAATATGCTCGAGACATCTCCAGAACTACTCGAAGGAAAGATAGTACACAGAAAGATTTCGAGCGTTACTGAGTACAATCAGCTCATCTATCTTGTAGAACGAGGAGACTTACCGAGAGGAATACTTAACGCAGAGATTTTGAAAAGACTTTTCGAAGGCAGTCAGAAGATACTTTCCGAGTGGCGTATCGCAAAGGACATGGAGGAAAACGGAAAAAGTTATGTGCTCTTCGGTGTCCCCGACAAGGTATTCTTCAAAGATGGGAAAATATACGTCGTAGACTTCAAACATTCAGAACTGAATAGACAGCAAGAACTCGATAAATATAGATTCCAAGTGCAGTTCTACATGTATCTACTTGCCGATTTCGGTGAGATAGGCGGCGGATATTTGATAAGCTCGAAGAATGGGAAAGTCATAGAAATCGAAAGGCCAAACGATGATTTCATAAACGATGTCAAAAGAAGGATCGATAGGTTCTTAGAGGTGGTCTTCGTATGAGTAAAAGAGCATTCATCATTCCACTCGACACATCCCATTTTGGAACAGTGGCAAAGGCAATCGAACGATACTATCTTGAAAGCCCGCTCGATTTTCTCTTCATCGGACCAACTGGTTTCTACACACGTCAAATTGCAGACACAGTTGCAAGAAACATTGGCAAAACGCTTAATAGAGATGCGTTCAGAGTGGTTAACCAATACATCACCGAGATGCTTAAATTCCACAACTACGATGCGGAGGTACTCGACCGTGAATTCTACACCATCTACATCACCTACATCGTGGATCAAATGTACGAATCTCGAAGACGCTCCACCACTGACGCTGACGTAAAATTCATGGTACTACGCACTCTTTCTAAATCGAACACGATAATAAGCTACATCGTCGATATATTCGAAAAAATGTGGGAACTTGAATTATACGGTGATACAAGTAAACTAACACTTTCCGGTCAATACGCACTCATCCAAAGCATATTATCGGGAGATAATGAATCATCAGATCCTTTCACAGAAATCATCCGAGAAGTACTCAATGAGATGAACAACGTGGCTGGTCAATTGCGTTCAAAGAACGTTTACGATCCCATGAGCGTTTACAGATGGTACGTTGAGAACGCTGCCAACGTTGAACAATCTCGAAAGTACGTTGTCTTCAGCGGTTTTTTCGACCTTCCACCATTGATGCAAAAGTCATTTAAATCACTGATCAACAAATCAGAAAATGCGATATTCTTCGTCTGGCAGAAAGTCGATGACCTTGCTTTTAACCAACTCGACGATGTGTATCAATTCCTTATGGACAATGGTTTCACATTAGATTACTCACTTTGCCAAAAACGTGAGGTCAAGTTCGATGAAGTGTTGAGCGATAGGAACATCTGTAAAGTTGATGTACAAAATCAGCATGCACAGTACTCATACTTGATAAAAGCTGTGAAGCAGCTCATACTTTCGGGTGAATCTCCTGATAACATAGCTGTAATCGCACCGAACTCTGTAATAGCCTCTATGGTGATGGAAGAATTCGACGATGCTCTCATTCCCTATAGATCCAGTGGGAGAGAACAATTGGTCGAAAGCCAAATCGTGAAAATACTCCTCCAACCGATGCAGGCAGTAGAGAATGACTTTAGCAGTGAAGATTTATTGGCAATTATAGAATCACCGCTCGTTCCGTCCCGTGCATTGACGATGGACGAAGTGGAAGATTTCTTCAGACGTTATGGCTATTTTTCCATCAGAATCAGTCAAGCTGAGATGCGCGATAAATCAGCGAGGTCACGATTGTTCTTCGAGCAATTGGAGAAAGATATAGACGATTTGGAACGGAAAAAAGCAGAAGAATTGATAGAAGACGATGTGTATCTATCTAGCATAGAACAACTGGAAAAGCTGAAGAGTTTTAAAGCAATCATGACACAGCTCTTTTCCATTTTAGACGACATCATCGAAAGCCAAGCAAACGGTACCAACTTCTTCGATTGGTATAGAAGATTTGTGAAAAAGACGGTACAAAATTTCAAAGGCATATTCGAGTTTGGCAACCAGTCGAGTCAAGGAAGCCAAAAAAGAGAGAGCCAAGCAAAGAAGAATGCCGTTGTTGCAAAGAGCATAGGTAAAGAAATCAATGCATTTACGAAGTTCGTCCAAGTACTCAACGATTTACAATTGTACGTTCAAAAAATGGCTCAAGCGAATGGCAAAGAGATAAAAAGCTGGGACAAGTTGTTCAAGATGTTCATCGTCTTGCTCAATTCCAACGGTTACAGGGAGACGTTCAGATCTGCAAACGTGGTCGATATAATGGACGTATCGACGGCAAGATTTGTGAGCAAAAAATACAAATTCTTCGTTGAATTCACCGACGATTACTACCCATCGATCGGTAAAATCAATCCACTTCTGTACAGAACAAGTAATGAGAAATCACGAATATACGACCTGCTCGAAGAGACCGAACGCAGGGCAGTTGTACTTTCGATGATCTTTTCTGATCGTGCCGAATTAATCGTTCCAAAGGCATCTACCATTGGTGATGTGCTCGTGCCTTCAAAGTACTTGAACGAGTTCGTCAGGGGAGAGCTCTTTGAATATAAAACATCACCAAGTGACATATTCAAGCCGATAGACTACGAGATATACAAATTGGCATCTGAAGAACGCAAAAGAGTAAAATTGAACGAAGCAGATTACGTAGTAGGTCAGACTGGTATTACTGAATTCAGCCATAGCAAGATATCAGATTACCTAAAGTGTCCGCTATATTTCTACTTCGCCGACTACGTCGGAATAAGAAAGCCTTTAGACAGCGTTGCAAGATACAATATAAGCAGAGGTTTAATTGTCCACAGGGTACTCAAAAACTTCTTCGATAAACCCATCCCGTTCGAACTGAATGATGATGAAATCATGAGCATGTTGAGGGAAGAATATAAAACCTTCTTCAACGATGGGATATACAAATACAAAATTCCGAGGGAGATATATGTTAAGAAACGTTTCGAAGAAATAAGCCCGCTCCTTTTGAACTTCATCGTTTCCAAGCAGTTGATAAAACTCGGCCAAAAGAGTATGACAATATCACAAGGGAAGGAAAGCAAAGAAGAGAAAAGTAGTGACAAGAACCCATCGTTGCATTCAGAAGCAACAATGTGCACGGAAATGGACTTCAAAACGACGTTCAAAGATTATTCGCTCACCGCGAGAGTTGATAGAATAGATGAACTTAGCGATAATTACGCACTGAGCGATGGTGAAACAGAAAGTGCAGGGTATGAAAAAAAGGAAGATAAAGCATATGCGATAATCGATTATAAACATACAGCAAACCTTGATAAAAGTTCTCAGATAGAACAGCTCATGTTGTACGATTATGTAATCATGCACCACTCTGTGGATGCTAAATCAGATATCGGTGAACCACTTTACCTGAAAAATTTAAAAGGAGAAAAGACCGATGTCTTCTTGATATTGTTGGGAACTAGTTCATCATCGAATTCCTATCAGTATTTTTACGTCAAGCGCCAGTACTCAGAAGAAGCGGAGTATTTCATTCCATACAAGTCGAAGTCGAAAACTAACCAGAAAAAAGGATACATCAGCGTCTCTCAGAAAGAGTTTGAAAAGTGGCTCGAGTGGCTTCTTGAGAGAATTTCAAAGGAAGGAAGATTCATCCCCGTTTATCTAAGGGAAGAAACCGCATCATTCATAAACGAGATAACACCACGTCTCGGAAATGTGGATTTGTCGATTCCGGAGAGTTCAAAAGAACCAAGAAAGTGCAGAGTGTACAAGCAATACTGCCCATACGAACCACTCTGCACCGCAGCTGAAATGTATGGATTAAAGCTGACAGATTCTCAAAGTAAGCGTAGAAAAAGATAGCCGAATACATCCTAAATACATATCTATGCACATATCTTATATCTTATTGTTCGGCTGAAGAATCTTCAACCTCTTTGAGAACAAAATCGAATGTGATTTCATCTCCAGCTGAGAGTGGGTCTGTAAAGCCCACTCTTTCTCCATTTTTCAAGAGCTTGTACGACTTGACCTTGTGCATGTCTATGTCGAACAATCTCAGTACATCAGCAACGATGAAGCCCTGTTCATCTGGTACCTGAGTCCTGACCCTATCGCCATCTCTGATCTCATACTGTGGAGAAACGAGTTGATCATTGACCCAGACGAGCACGCCATCTTTTGTAAGGACAGTAGTTTCACCGTTTATTTTCACAAGTATACTGATCTTCTCCATCTCCGGAAGTTCCATAACCTTTGGATACTTCAACACGAGTGCATAGTTGATTTTATCACCTGGTTCGACAGTGTTTTCATCGGACAATTCCATTTCATCTTTGAATATCTTCACCTCACCGGCATTCACGGTCTTGTATGCATTGTTCACCGAGTAGGTTATGTTCACCAAATCGTTTCCCAAGAACTCTCTTATCTGCCTTACCTTTATCTTCTCGTATCTAACAACATCGCCATCTTTTAGTTCGACATTATTCGATACCTCGAGTCCATTCAGAATTACTTTTGGATAATACTCTATGATTTCTTCGGTTTCCAGAGACATGAGCTGGACTGGTTTCACGACATCGTAAAGGTGTACATGTGCATCTTCGCCATCGTGTGCCTCTCCAACTTCTATCACATCACCGTGCTTTACAATATCCCTCAAAGTTGCCGCATTACCATTGATAACAACCGTTGCAGGTACTGGCATCTTACCTTTTAAAATCTGTGCCTCACCATTCACATCGATGACCATAGACTTACCTGGTTTTCCCAAAAGAGTATGAATATCCATTCCTACTTGAACGAGCACTTCCCAAACTGTGTAAGACCCTTTGAATCCTATGAGCTGAACCTTCTCACCATTCACGGTCACATGTTCGAAGACCGAACCTGTGTTGTTTAGCGCGGTGTATCCAATTCCGAGTGGCGTTATGTACTCGCTACCAACAATCTGGCCTGTTTCATCTATGAAGTCAAGCCCATTTGCGTTTTTCAAAGAGACCACATCTACATCCATTCCAAGATGCTTTGCCAAATACTCGTCGAACATAGGCACTTTCGCGCCACCACCGACGATCATGACAACCTGAGGTTTCTCACCATTAATTTCCAATATCACTTCTGCAACCTTCTGAGTGATTGCATTGATGATAGGTGATATCACACTTACAACATCTTCCTTCTTTATTTCCTTTTCTTTGTCTAAGATGTTCTTAACGACGAGTTTTTCGTTGAGATAGAAATTTCTCTTCACATATTCTGCCGTGGAAAAATCGAGCAAGAAGTGTTTCGTAATTGCCTCAGTAATCTCATCACCGGCAAGCGGCACCATTTCATAAGCTACGATCGTGCCATCTTTGGCAATCGCAATATCACTTGTTCCTGCGCCAACATCCACGAGCGCAATGTTCAATATGCGCAAGTCCTCTGGTACAGTGACGTTAACCGCTGCGATAGGCTCAAGTGTTAGATGCGTGATCGTGAGTCCAACCTTCTTTATTACAGAAAGCATCGCCTCAACAACGTGGCTTGGCAAGAACGTTGCAACAACTTTCACATAAGCATTCTCGCCTTTAAGTCCTTCAAGCTTCTTAAACCACATACCATCTATCTCATACCTAATTACAGAATATCCAACGCAGTACATATTAGATTCAACATTTTCCATTGCCTTTGCAACCGCATCGAGCTCTAAGCGTGCGATGAAATCTTGATTTATCTCATTTCCCTCACCGATTTCCATCATCGACTCGCCGATGTACGTCTTCAAGAACCTACCGGCAAGCGCTACCGCAACTTTATCCAAAACCACATTGTTTCGAGATTCTAACTCTTCCTTCACTGCTCTAACCGTTCGAGCAACCTTCTCCACATCATGAATTTGCCCATCGAGCATTGCACGATGCTCGTGTTCCTTTACAATTGCATCGTGGACAATCATCTTTCCTTCCTCATTTCCATCCACCAGAAGACCGGCTATCTTACGAGTACCTATATCGAGTGCAAATAACATTCACATCCCCCCTGCGAAAAAAATCGAGGCTCATAATCTCGGTCAAAATCAAGAAAATCAAACATCGATGACGGTAACTCCCACACCACCTTCATCTGGTCTGCCAAATCGATAATTCTTTATCCTCTTATCGTGCCTCAAATAATTCCATATACCCGTTGCCAACTTACCCGTTCCCTTACCGTGAATTATGTATCCAGTTGAAAAATCGGACATAAGCAACTGATCTATGAACTCATCTATCCTCTCTATTGCCTCTTCGACAGTTGTTCCTCTAATATCTATTTCATTTGATGCAAGCGACGGCTTGTAGACAACATTATCACTCTTCCCAGCTTTGTCACTTTCTGCAACATTTACGGATTCTGTAGTCTTGATTCTAACTAACTTTTCTGGATTCACTTCCAATCTAATCCCATTAAAATCAACTAAGAACCTTTGACCCTTTTTCTCAATCACTCTGCCAATTGCCGTACCGTCGACGAGTCTTGCAAAATCACCGACATCGACTCCACGTTCGTCTTCCGAAACCTTCGTTTCGTAGAACACCTTTTCGATCTTCTCTTGGATTTGTTCAATGTTTTTCACATCATTCGTAATTTCCTTCAACCGCTTTTTCACCAATTGCTCATTTGATGTCTTTGTACTCTGAAGTGTTACTTGGAGATCCTTTCTTGCCTTCTGTATATCTTTGTATACCTCTCTAATTTCCTTGTCAAATTCTTCTATACGCTTTACCTTGAGTAATTTATACTTCTCTTCAAATTCCTTCTTTTGACGAGCATAATCGCGCAATGTAATCTCTAATTCACGCTTCCTTGCTTCCATCTCGCTTACTTGTCTGTTCAAATTCTTTATGAGTTCTTCTATATTCACATGTTCTTCATCCAGATGCTTTTTTGCCCTCTCTAAAATATCATCACTCAAGCCATACTTTCGTGCTATTTCAAAAGCGTGAGAAGCACCTGGTATATTCATCAATATCCTGTACGTTGGAGAGAGAGTCTCAGGATCAAACTCCATCGAGGCAGTAACAAGCTTATCGTGAGACATAGAGAAGAGCTTGACTGGTGTTAAATGCGTTGTTACGATGAACTTTATCCCTCGCTCGATCAATTCTTCAATGATCCCCAAAGCGATTGCACTACCTTCGTAAGGATCAGTGCCAGAACCGAGCTCGTCTATCAGTACCATTGCATTCTCATTTGCACTTTCGAGTGCCCTCGATATATTCACAATGTGACCGGAAAACGTACTCAAATTCTCCAATATATCTTGGCTATCACCTATATCTATGTACACATCAAAATCAGGCAATCTTGAACTCTCGCCTGCTGTAATTGGGAAACCACTCCTTGAAAGCAGCAAAAACAGTGCAACGGTCTTCAGTGAGACTGTCTTTCCACCCGTGTTTGGCCCTGTTATCACCATACCCGTCTTATCCGTTGGCAACTCTATATCTATTGGTACCACTTTTTCTGCTGATATGAGTGGATGTCTTGCTTGTGATAACTTCAGATAACTACCAGATGGTATGATCATCGATGCATTCTTCTCAATTACATATCTTGTTCGAGCAAAGAGTGCGTCAATTCGCTTAAGCAATGCCACGTCATCTTTCAAGTCATTCAGTTTATCGAAAATCTTCGACGTCAATTCTCTGAGAATCCTCGAAACTTCTCTTGCTTCCTCCTCAACGAGTACCCGTAATCTATCGTTTATAGGTATAAACTCTTCCGGTTCAACATAAACAGTCGAACCAGATGAAGAGGCACCTTGAAGTATTCCTTTTACCTTTCCGCGTTCATTTGCCTTTACAGGAAGAACATACCTATCGTTCCTTATCGTATAAGTCAATTCTTGCAATTTACCCTGATTGTGCGATATGTACCGTTCTATGCTCTGCCTCAAATCCTTAAGTGTCTCGGCATACTCTGTTCTTATCTTCTTCAAAAGCACAGAAGCGGTATCTTTCACATTGCCTTCGTCATCTAAAGCCTGTCGTAAAGCGCTTATTATTTCATCATAATTATTGAGATCATATATGAGATTAACCACAGAAGATTGAAAGAGCAATCCACCTTTAGTCTGCTTGAATGTACCTCTCAGAGATTTGATGCCTTCGAAGAATCTCAACAGATAAAGAAATTCAGGTCCTTCAACGATTAGACCATTCTCCACCTTTGAAAGGATTGGCCGCACGTCTATGAACGCATCAGAAGTTGGAAAACCATTTTCTCTCACAAGATCACACAATTCTGCAATGTAACCAAACTCCTCTTTCAAATCTACTTTACCCGGCTCCAGTTGCTCGAGATATTCCTTTCCAAGCGCGGAATAACAAAAATACTTGTACCCATCGAGCACAAGCTCGTAATCTACCTTTCGTTTAACATCGTTCAAATAATCCAAATATTCAGACATCTAGATGCCTCCTGCGCCATTGAATCGCCCAGTACTTTTCAATTCCGTGGTCTAAGACCCACGTTCAGTTCATCACTTCTCCAAGACGTATACATCACCGTATATCCTTTTTGCATCTATGTAGAACTCTACATTATGCTTCTTACTCAGTACAAAGAGCACTCTTCTACCAACCCTTGGCAAATCCACGTAGCCATCTGTGAATATTACTATTCCCTCGCTTCTAAATTGCTGTTCCGCGATATCCACGGCAGGTTGAAGGTCAGTTTCCCCACCTCCATATACCTGAAAATCCCTCCAATTTCCCAGCTTGTACTCACCGACGAACGTTACGGACTTATCGACTTGTATCACATTGAAAGAGAACTCCTGAGCAGCTATTGCCTCTATCTCACTCATGAATGCGTTGATCTCTTCTTCTATGATACTACCGCTCGTGTCTATAATCACGGTCAACTTTGGTTCGTATATGTACCTCCAACCAGGTTGGTCATCGTACCTTCTATTCGGCTTCAACGGGGTTGAATACTTATCACCTCTCAGCGACATGCCTGTGAACTTTCTCAGTGCAGTCTCCCAATTGATTATTGGCCTTGAAAGATTGATCTCAATATCCTGCTTCACACCGGAAGGTAACTCATTACCGAATAGATTAAACGCCTTGCCAACCTTCTCTTGCGTAAGTTCAATCATCATTTCGATGGGTAAATCAGACTCCTGCTCGTGACTATCCGGCAATTTGTCCCACACTGCTTCCACATCGAAACTATCGTTCTTCATGAACTCATCGAGCATATATTGATGATACTCTTCCGCTGTTCTATTGAGCATATCCATCGGTGGACTGACGAAAATCATATCGTTATCGACACCATGCCCTTCTTGAATCAACACATTGAGCGGTACACTAAATGCATCGAGTTGTGGAATAAACTGATTTATTGCGGCATCTTTAGCTATATCCCACACCTGCTTGTCTCTCTTATCTCTTGCCTTGATGAGATAGTGCTTATTGATGAAATGCATAAGTTCGTGGAGAATCAAACCTTCCACCATCTTCACATGCTTTGCAGCGATACTCACCGGATTGTACAGAAAGACAAAATCACCATTGCGAGATATCGTAAGTGACACATTCTTTACACCGGCCTCTTTGAATTGACTACCCATCAATATATATGCATAGAACGGATTCAAATTTATCAACGAATTCAGTGCCTTTTCCATCTTTTCTATCACTAAAATGCCCCCAAACTTAATTTCTCTAAAAAATCCATGGATCAACAGAACGCGAATACCTCAAAATTCTATTCCAAACCTTGCATCAAAATATACGCTATTATCCCCTGTTATGAAAAATGACCTGTAAGAAAGCCATCTGAGCGATGTGACGTACCCAAAACCGATACTATAACCATCACCAAGATATCTCACGTTGAAATCCAATTTTGAACGAAACAGTTCATCTGTCCGGAAAGTTGGTACGTTAACGTTAAACGCAGGATCATAGTAAAGATAGAATGCCGAATAGTATGCATTCACCTGAAGTTTGACCCCAGCGTCCTTGATGAAATACGAAGGCGACAGATTGACATAAACCCGCCCAACTTCCATAGCAGTATCAGTCTCCATATACTTCGTATCCAACGAAACAGGTATATCCAGTTCGAAATTATCTACGCGAAATAACGGACCCACCTTGAACGAATAAGAACTCTCCCGAAAATCGTACCCACCCGAGAATTTCAAACTTACATAATCACCAGATGTCAGACTGAGCAGCATATCAAACTCGCTGTAGGGAAATCCCAAAGTATATTCTATGATTCCTGTCTTACCTGTTAGACCTATTCCATCCTTCGTGTTTATGAAAAACTCAGTGGCATATGCGGAACTCCCCATCAACATAGTAAACATCAATAACGATATCGCCAAGTGCCTTAAAGAATTGCGAATATGCTTCATCCCCAACACTCCCTTAGTTGTTGAATAGTCAGATTTTCAGTAGTTGCAAACTAATTATATCACAACAAATAGGAATGAGAAAACCCCAAAGCAACGATGCTTTGGGGCTTACTCGCATTTTCAAGCCATTTAATTTTCAGACGACAATTAACCTACAAAAAAGCTCACAATTGCAGGTATCAATAGATATATAGAAAAATATTTCAGATGTGATGAAACAGTCAAATATCTCATCAATGCAAGCGAGGCCAATCCTGCAACCAGTGCGCCACCAAAGCCTGCAAATGCACCAGCCGTAAATGTGACACCTTTAATTTCGAACAATCCAGCAGCCAACACTACAGGTAAACTCATGAGGAAAGAATACTTAAACGCATCTGCCCTTACCATACCAATCATCAATGCACCAATCAAAGTCAATCCACTCCTCGACACACCCGGAAGTATCGCAACTGCTTGGAATAAACCTATAACTAAGGCATCAACGTACGTAATTTGTCCCATCGTCTTGTGACCTGAAAATTCGTCTGAAATCCACAACAACGCTGCAGTTGCCAAGAAGAATACACCAACCAGCTTTTGAGAAGAAAGCGCTTGATTAACTTGTTCTTGGAAGAACACACCGATGAGCCCAGCCGGTATAGAAGAAACGATAAGCTTCAAAATCAGATCTACAGTACTTTTATCCCATCTAAAAAGCCCGACTATGAGTCCTACCACATCGTTCCAAAGCAAAATCAGAACTGCTAAAAAAGTGCCTAGATGCAAAAATGCAAAAAACGGTAATTCAGAAGGCAAACCCATCAACTTCGAAAAGAGTGCAAGGTGACCTGAACTCGAAACTGGGAAAAATTCCGTAAGGCCTTGGACGATACCGAGTATGAATTCTTTCATAATTAGTGCGTTCTCCTTTCGTATCCCTGTCTTTGCAAAGTTCACTCAACAATTAGAAAGCTGTTACCTGTAGATATCGAATATGATACCATTGATCTCTCCAACCTTTTCAGCTAACACAAGCGTATCACGTTCTGCTTGGAGCAACAGCGAGGCGATATTATCCAACTTCTCGTCTATCTCCTCTGCTATTATATGCAATCGTGGTTGAGAGGCACTGTAATCATATTTCCCGGAAAGTTTGTACAAATGCTTCTCTATATATTCCAGCACCTGCCTGATATGACTTTTATACTTCTTCAGAGTGTTTGGAGTTGGAGAGCGTACGAAATCGTTACCTGCTTCCACCACCTCGGTAACCATCTCTTCTATCGTCTTTCGTATGGCTTCTTCCTCAGCCTCTTCAAACATTCCAACGAAAGAAGAGGGAGAAGACCCCTTTATACCATCTTTCTTTCCTGCCTTTTTCCTCTTGACTTCCGAACTCTTGAGTTTTGGATCATTCACTGGTGGTTCAATTCTCATACATCCACCATCTCCATCTACAATTTACTCCTCTTGTCACTTCTCTTGCTTTCCGACTTCCCTTACCACATTCTCAGCAAGTGCCCTGAACGATAAATCGATCTCGCTCTCGCGATAATAAAGCGTTACGGGCTTGCCTTCATCTAACAACTCCAATGCCTTTGGGTCCATAGGTATTCTTGCGAGAACAGGGACATCAAACTCTGCGGAAAGTATATCGGCTCCGCCCTTGCCAAATGGATATATAACGTCATCTTTACATCGCATGTAAGACATATTCTCCACTATACCAAGTACCCTTTGATTCATCGTACTAACAAACGAAATTGCCCTTCTTACATCGTCGAGTGCCACTTTCTGTGGTGTCGTAACAATGATGACGCCATCTGCCTTGCCAAGTGTTTGGAATAGACTCAATGCCTCATCGCCCGTTCCCGGTGGCAAATCGAAAAGCAGATAATCGAGTTTACCCCAATCCGTATCTTCCAAAAATTGCTTTATTGCAGAATGCTTCAATGGCCCTCTCCATATGATTGGTTTACCTTCCTCTACAAGCATGGAAATAGAAAGTGCCTTCAAATTCGGCAGTACCTGTGCCGGTATCATCCGCTCATCTTCACCGACAGATGGAAGCGCATTCCCACCGAGCATACGCACAACGTCAGGCCCGTGGATATCCAAATCGAGCAATCCTACATTGTAACCACTTTCCGAAAGTGCCGTGGCAAGATTAACAGAAACTGTCGTCTTACCCACTCCACCCTTACCACTTAACACAGCAACAAAGTGCTTCACATTCTCTCGAAGTACCGCTGCTTTACTATTCTCCGATGCATTGAACTCCATAAACTCATCTCCAATCCAATTACTTCTTCGTATTTTCAATCATTTCCTCGTAACTCTCTACAAGATATTTGGCAGCATCTTCAGGCGGAACAGGATTGATATAGAAACCTGAACCCCATTCGAAGCCTGCAACACGTGTCAACCTTGGTATTATCTCAACATGCCAATGATAGTACTCCTTACCCTCCTCTGAGACAGGCGCGGTGTGAATCAAGAAATTGTACGGTGGATTACTTAGCACCGTGTACATCCTGTGAAGTACATCCTTCATAATGTGAGCAAACTCTTGAATTTCAGGCTCTGTAATTGTACCAAAATCGTGAGAATGCCTCTTTGGAAGCACCCAAGTTTCAAACGGGAACCTTGCCGCATATGGCTCGAACGCAATAAAATGCTCGTTCTCTTCAATTATTCTACGTGCTTCTATCTTTTCTTGATTGATCATGTCACAGAAGACGCAGCGTTCTTTGTACGAATAATAATCCTTAGCACCTTCCAACTCCTCTTGAACCGTTATTGGCACCACTGGAGTAGCTATAATCTGGCTATGCGGATGACTGAGCGATGCGCCGCCCTCTTTTCCATGATTTCTAAATATGAGGATATACTTCACTCGCTCATCTTGCATGAGCGCTCTAAAACGCGTTACGTATGCCCAGACAATTTCTTGCACCTGTTTGTAGTCGTACAGTGCAAATGTGGAATTGTGGTCAGGCGTTTCAACGATTACCTCATGATATCCGAAGCCTGTCATCGCATCGTACATACCATGCCCATACTTGTCGACCAACACATCCGGGTCAACGGCTGGAAACTTATTCGATACCACTCTCACCCACCATCCTGGTGTATTAGGCTGCGTATCTGCAGGCCTAAACGCCAAGATTTCCGGTGGAGTCATCGTTTCATTACCATAATCGAACGGGCAAAATCCAGGTTTGACATCCTCTGGCTGGACTTGGAAATCATGTGGCCTTTTTGCCCTTTCCGTCGAAATAATGACCCATCTTTTCACAACAGGGTCCTTTCTATACTCTGGCATGAGAATTCCTCCTCGATTGAGATTAGAAAAATAGCATTAAATTGATATCAACCAATCTTTGCCTTTGCCCTTTGATAAAGCTTTACATATTCCTTTGCAGAACTATCCCAAGTCAAATCTGTCGTCATTGCATTCTTCACGATATTATTCCAATGTTCCTTCTCATTGTAGCAGTAAAGTGCCTTTGCAACAGCTTTCAGTAGATGTGCTGAATCATATCCTTCAAATCCGAATCCATTTCCCTCTTTTTTGGAAAAGTCGTACTCTTTCACCGTATCTGCCAATCCACCAGTGTACCTCACTATTGGAATCGTTCCATACCTAAGACTGTACATCTGGCCAAGTCCGCAAGGTTCGTATCTAGATGGCATCATAAACATATCTGCGCCTGCATAGATCTTTTGCGCGAGTACTATATCGAACTTGGTATTTATCGAATACTTTTGAGGATACTTCTCACCAAGTCTTCTGAACATCTCTTCGTACTCCGCATCACCGGTACCAAGAAGCACGAATTGCAAATCGAAGAGCGAGACATAGTCCATAATCTCTGCCAATATGTCGAGTCCCTTTTGAACAACAAGCCTGTTTATCATGCCAATCATCGGCACATCCTTCTGTGGAAGCCCGAGTTCGGCTTGAAGCATTCGCTTATTCTCTTTCTTCAATTCTATGGAATTCAAATCATAGTTGACGAAAATATGCTTATCGGTCTTAGGATTGTACTCATCGTAGTCTATACCATTAAGTATACCGTACAGGTCATTACTTCTTAGTCTTAACACGCCATCAAGCTTCTCACCGTACTCTTTAGTCTGGATTTCCCTTGCGTACGTTGGACTGACGGTATTTATCACATCTGAAAAGATGATACCACCCTTAAGAAAATTCATCTTCCCATAGAATTCAAGTCCATCGATATTGAACAAATATTCAGGCAGACCAGAAAATTTCAAATATTTAGGGTCATATAGGCCTTGATAGCCAAGATTGTGGATTGTCAACACCGTAGAAGTCTTCGCAAACACAGGAGAATCCTTGTACAGTGATTTGAGATACACGGGGATGAGTGAAGTCTGCCAATCGTTCACATGGATAACATCGTAACTCACATCCAACTTCCTAATCGCTTCAAGTACACCATTAGAGAAAAAGATGGCCTGTTCCGCCAAATCGGGTCCAGCATACACTTCAGATGCACTGAAATAATACTGATTTGCAATAAGAAAAACATTGACGTTCTTAGTTCCAGGTAACGTCGTTTTGTAAATATCGAATTTTTCCTCAGTATTTACATATGGCAACTCTATGCCTTCAGAAATTTTCTCTATCACATAGCCGAGCTTTGCTCTATTTTCTTCAACCTTCTTGTGGAATGGCATGTAAACATCGACTTGAACATTTTGCCTCTCAAGATACTTAGGCAAAGCACCAACGACATCTGCTAATCCGCCAACCTTTGCAAATGGATAGACCTCGTAAGACACCATTGCAACTCTCATATCTCTCACCTCCTGATGTATTCTGAAGATTTCACGTACTCATCATGCGTAAACACCACATAATCGCAGTTTTTAGCGATTTTATTGACAAATCTAGCGCAATCATCCTTTCTTAACCATCTAATTATATCATAGAATTCGACTTTGTTCATCACTATATCTCCCGTGTAGAATACCTTCCCCATGTTCTCCGTATCAACGACGAAAGAACAATGTTCCCTCGCATGCCAAGGCGTATGAAAAACATTCACTGTTCCAAAAAGTTTCATACCAGCCTCTATAGGTACCACCTTTCTCCATGAGTCCATAATTCTTTTGTACAATCTGCTCTTAATCAATCCAAATTTCTCGTACGGCTTATCTTTGTAAAGTGGATGAATGTAAACCGTGGCATTTGGGAAAAGTGTCGTAGCGTATGCATGGTCCAGATGCAGGTGAGTGAGCAGAATGTCTGTTATGTCCTCCAATGCAATATTTCTCTTAGTTAAAGCCTCCTCAAGCAAATTGAAAGAAACAAAAGTGCCGGGGTCTATCAATATCTTGTGCTCTCCATCTTCCAAAAGACACGCAGTAGAATAAGCCTCTTCTATAACTCTCGGAATCCTTATACTTCCGCCCACATACAAAATCTCCATCCGCATACGAAGACCTCCCATCGTTCTTTTCAACGATTATATCACGCTTGTAAAAAAACAGAAAAATCAGCCCCGTAAAGAGCTGATTACACATCACAACAACAAATTCAACTGCTCAATTTCTTCTTACTTTCATACATCATCGCATCAGCGGCTTTAAACGCCTCATCGATATTATCAAAATCACTCAATTTGACTTTTCCATAGCTCATACCTATCTTCACGACACATCCATCAAGAATTACAGGCTTTTCTATCGTCTCCTTCAATCTTTCAATAACCTGTTTACATTCTCCACATCTTTTCAAATAGATAACAAACTCGTCTCCACCGTATCTATAGACTCGGTCTACACCCTGTTTTACTGCGTAGTTTATCCTCTTCCCAATAATCCTCAACGTGTCGTCGCCAATTATGTGCCCATAGGTATCATTAACCATCTTGAAATCATCGAGATCTATGAAAACTATAACTCCGCCGGCCTTAAAAAGTTCACCCTTATCATTTTCCCACTTTGCACGTGAATACAATCCAGTCAACGCATCAAGCGTACCTTCTGCAACTACCTTTGAGATGCTTGTGAAATACTTTAAAAGCCTTTCCAACTCAACGGCTGCTATCTGTGCAACTTTTAGGTACTTTTTCAAAAACTTTTTTCTTTCGAAATAATCGATGTTAACTATCGCAACGACCTTCTCGTTGTACGTTATCTTTATTCCAACCCATACCTTCGTTCCAATAATAGGTTGAGCCCAGTCGGACCTATGTTCCGGATAAGTGATGTACGACACACATTTACCGCTGATCAAAGAGGTAATATTCTCGGCACGCTTTTCATATATTTCATTGGCAATACCTACCAAATCTACTTTATCGTACACCGGATGCCAAAGGTAAAACGTCCATACCGCATTTTCTGGAGTTAGGAGCAGACTCCACGCATCAGCTTGCATCAGCTTACAAACATAATCGATTGCATTTCTCAATAGATAAGACTCATCCTTCCCATCTTCAAAGGCATCGATCAGTATATCATAGAAACGGCTTTTTATAAAATATCTGTACTTCTGAGCGTCGGTGAAATCCATCATATCGGATTCACCACTCATAACCATCACCCCACAGAAATGCAACCAAACAAACTTGCAGTATCAAAGGACTGCCTATTTCAGAAATATATATACATATATTGACTGCACATATACAAATTTCGTTCGATTCAGCGCTCCACTACTTTATTGTATATTATACCGAATTCCTCGAGCTTTTTTCCCAGCGTTCTGTAATCTTCCAAATGAATAGTTTGAAAGCCAAGTTTCTTTGCCACCTCTACGTTCTTTATATTATCGTCTATGTACAGTGACTCTTCTGGATTAATTTCAAACTTATCGATCAGCAATGTAAATATCTCCTTTTGCGGTTTCACTAGATGATACCAAGCCGATACAACGAGACCATCGAAATACTTGAAGAAGTCGTACTCGTTGTATATAACCTCGAAATTCTCCTTATTGAAATTAGACAGTATGTACAGATTATAGTCTGCTTCCTTAAGCAAAGGTATTAGCTGTGTCGTTTCTTCTATCGGCTCAAGAAAATCAAGCGATTTATGCGACAAATGCTCCAGCTCTTTCTCCAAATGTGGAAACTCTCTCTTCTTCTCTTCCCAGAACTCTGCTTCTGTAATAGTACCCCTATCTATCTCTGTCCAATCTGGTGATTCGTATATTTTCGAGCAAATTTCCTCTCCAATCTCGTCACCAAAAACCTCCTTGGTATACTCGCAAGGATACCATTTAATCAACACACGTCCAACATCGAACACGATATTCCTTATCATCATTCAGCCCTCCATCTCACATATATTCACTTCTTTACACTTCAATTTTACCATATATTCAATACCCAAGCCAACACTTTTGAGAAATTTACTCAACCTTTCATGAATTTGACTCATAAGTGTTTCATGTAGTGTAATTATACTGATTAGTATAATATTTAACAGAATAAAGCGGTGATTGATATGAATTTTTACAATCGCAGAAACGAATTACAGTTCTTCGATAAACTAAGGCTACAGAAAGATAAAAGACTCATTGTAATTTACGGTCGCAAAAGGTTAGGGAAGACAACATTTTGATAGCAGAGTTTGGTTCTGAGCATAAATCCTATTTTTCCATACTACAAGCTTTATCGGGAAGTTCTAAATCACTTGCCGAAATAGCGGAGCAAACAGGAATAGAAAAGACTCAACTCTCAAAATACCTTATCGAGCTTTCAGACATCTACGAAATCGTCTCAAGGGAATCTTCGGTGTATTCAAACACTTCTAAGAATTACAAGTACGCCATAAAAGATCATTACTACAACTTCTTCTTCAACTTCATATATAAAGACTATTCACTGGTGGAATACGATCCTAAGAAAGCTATAGAGCTTTTCATGGGAAAGTTGAACAATTTTCTCGGACTGCAATTTGAACGTATATGCAAAAGATTCATTGAAGAGAATCCTCAAACACTTGGTTTCATTCCTAAAGAAGTTGGCAAACACTGGGGTAAAGTACCATACAAAAAGGGCGAGTCTTACGACATAGACATCGTTGCATATGACGATCAAAATATAGCTTTTGGAGAATGCAAATGGACGAGCAAGAAAGTGTCTATTGGAGATTACGAAAAGCTCATGCTGAGGAGCAACTACACTGACATTCATGGAAAGCGCAAAATGCATGTACTCTTTTCAAAGAGCGGATTTGAAGAAGATTTGTTAAAGATGAAAAGTGATACGTTCATTCTTCTCACGCCTGAAGATATGGCAAAGATAATGGGACTTTGAAAAATAAAGAGCCAGCCTTGTATTAGGCTGGCTCTGTGCAAAACTTGAAAAATCAATTGAATTTATCAGCAAGATAATCCTTAAGTTTTTGACGTATCATTTCAAGCTCATTCTTATCTCTTGCCGTCGTCCTTGCCGCTAAATGTAAAATTCCATTCTTCGTATGGAATGTTATAGCAAGCTCATCGCCGCGGATACTCACGTACGGTCGCTTATCATTGTTGGCAAGAGAATACTTCAATACCCTTGCTTCAGTTATGTATCCAAAATCTCTCAGCATCTCATCAATACGATACTTTTGAATCATTGGTAACGAATGTCCTTCATCATTCCTAGAGATGAACTTAAAAGCTGCAGCCTTTTCGATAGTAACTTGCTTTACACGATTGTAAACACTATTTCTAACGATTTCCAAATAAGTTTGTCCCATCGGATTGATAGTTATATATTTCTTGTTGTTAATCCAATCTACGTCGAAAAAGATGCGTGCACCTTCGGGCAGCTGATTGTACATACTTTGTAAACCTTCAAATTCTGAAAGATTATCCTCATCCTCCACTATCTCGAACAGATCGTTGTATTCAAAATAATAACTGTCATCCAACGTCAGAGGCAACGGGAAAAGTTCAATAACATACTTAAACCTTTCAAATCTATAGTACACAGGTATTTTCAAACCTTGCCCAAGTGCGAGTGCAAATGCAATTTGCGCTTTGTATCCTCCAGTCGCATTAATTACCACATCGTTGTTTTCAACTCTTATTATCTCTGCAATCTTCTTTATCAAATTCCTCAAACCGTACCTCTTGAAATCTTCCATCCTTGCATCATCCAACCTATCGACAACATGCACTTCTACCTTTTCGAATGCCAATTTAGAACGTTCAAAATAGTACTTTAGAATAGCACCAACCTTCTTACCATCGTTTGTATCAGAAACAAGAAAATGCAAATGCCTTCGTTCACTGATGTAATTCAGAGCCACAATGCTTGCAATTGAATTGATTTCAGCACCAAACATCTGATCCTTTTCAGGATCTTCCTTTTTATCCACCAGATATTGACCGATCTTTTCTACCTCTTTAGCTTCATAAAGTTTCTTGAGCTCTTCATCTCTTAAAATATTTGAAACCAAACTCGCCCCCACTGTGCAAATAAGCGACCTACTCATCCTCATCCCTCCCACTCTACTCTTCCACTATCGGAGTTCTTATTCAACCTGTGTTTCTCAACTCTTTCAGAGAGTGGCTTCATTCCTATATGTTCACCAAATATCTATGTGGTGTTGTAACTAAAACCCCGCCAGACATTGCTCAAATGACTGGCGGGTTCCTTACACCCTGGAACGGACTGAGTACATCTCAATCAACTCACCAAAGACACGTCCCAGGACTCACTGTGCCGCTGGCAACGGCACGTCTCGTACCCTATGATGTGCCAGCACCACAGGATACTAAGATTACCAGGTCCGTCGGCCATGGGCTGGTCAAGACGTGTTACCGTCATCGCAGTATCCATGGTCTCCGGGTCCTAATAACCCTACATTACACTATTACGTATCAGATTAGGGGTGGGGTCAAAATCGAGGCCCCTCAATTTGGATAGTGGAAAAACTAGTATCCCCCCCCACTTGTTCTCATCTCTTTCAGAGAGTGGCTTCATTCCTACATTATACCACCGTCAGGAAATATAGCAAGAGTCAGCGCTGTTCTCATCTCTTTCAGAGAGTGGCTTCATTCCTACACACGGGGGCTTTTATTTTTTTTAATCAAATATTAGAGGTTCTCATCTCTTTCAGAGAGTGGCTTCATTCCTACAGGGAGTCTTTGATAGACTCGGGTTGGTATGGAACCCGACGTTCTCATCTCTTTCAGAGAGTGGCTTCATTCCTACTTCACTGGAACGATCATTATTCCACGCCAAGATGGGTGGCAGTTCTCATCTCTTTCAGAGAGTGACTTCATTCCTACAGTTTTTTGGTTAGGTTATTGGTTTTCTTAAATGTACAAAGTTCTCATCTCTTTCAGAGAGTGGCTTCATTCCTACCACGAAACACTTCGGGGGAGGATTATAAAAGCTCTCTTGGTTCTCATCTCTTTCAGAGAGTAGCTTCATTCCTACTTCGGGCCAGTGTCAATAGAAGTACAAAAAGAATGGATATGTTCTCATCTCTTTCAGAGAGTAGCTTCATTCCTACGTGTATGTTAGAAGTGTTTATTAGAAACAAGGAAACATTGTTCTCATCTCTTTCAGAGAGTGGCTTCATTCCTACCCTTTGGGGATGTAACAGGGTTACCCGATCCCCAAGATGGAGTTCTCATCTCTTTCAGAGAGTGGCTTCATTCCTACCAAAGAGGGACGTTTTATGCGTCGCTAACAGAGGACGCACGTTCTCATCTCTTTCAGAGAGTGGCTTCATTCCTACGGGATATCATGTTGGTCAATTTGACGCCTCATGATATAGGTTCTCATCTCTTTCAGAGAGTGGCTTCATTCCTACACAAACAATGTGGCCACTTGGGTGGTGGCCACGGATAAGGTTCTCATCTCTTTCAGAGAGTGGCTTCATTCCTACATTCTTGATTAAGTTCTTAACGATTCTTAATTCACAAAAAGTTCTCATCTCTTTCAGAGAGTGGCTTCATTCCTACTTCATTGCGGTGCGGTGATCCATCACGTTCCATCGCAACGTTCTCATCTCTTTCAGAGAGTGGCTTCATTCCTACATCCGTAACAGTGAGATTTTGGAACAATTTAAGGCCGGGCTGTTCTCATCTCTTTCAGAGAGTGGCTTCATTCCTACACGGTAGAATTCGTGTTAGACGTTCCAACATGGAGCGAAGGTTCTCATCTCTTTCAGAGAGTGGCTTCATTCCTACAAGATTAGTAAACCCATTACGGTAGAATTCGTGTTAGACAGTTCTCATCTCTTTCAGAGAGTGGCTTCATTCCTACAAGTAAGGAATTGGGGCCCCAGGCAGCTAACATTGCCTGGTTCTCATCTCTTTCAGAGAGTGGCTTCATTCCTACGATAGCAGATGCTCTTGGGGATTGCGGATTTGTAAGAACGGTTCTCATCTCTTTCAGAGAGTGGCTTCATTCCTACTAACATAGGGGGCTTGCCTTTTCATTTTATTATTTACTTAGTTCTCATCTCTTTCAGAGAGTGGCTTCATTCCTACGAAGGGGTGTTCGAGCGTCTCGGTTTACAATTTACAAGAGTTCTCATCTCTTTCAGAGAGTGGCTTCATTCCTACACAGTCACACTTGTAAATAAAGACACTGAAACAACATTCAAGTTCTCATCTCTTTCAGAGAGTGGCTTCATTCCTACGGCCACCCCCTTTATATTGTTTGTAACCAAACTCAGACTAGTTCTCATCTCTTTCAGAGAGTGGCTTCATTCCTACATTGCTACTTTTAGAAACGACGGAAAGTTGTTTCTATATGTTCTCATCTCTTTCAGAGAGTGGCTTCATTCCTACAATAGTAAGAATCTAGCCCGCCACTACGGGGGCTAAACCTGTTCTCATCTCTTTCAGAGAGTGGCTTCATTCCTACACGACGATGATGACGTTGAAGTCCCATACGATTTTGATGGTTCTCATCTCTTTCAGAGAGTGGCTTCATTCCTACTGTATCGTCAGAGAGGTATTTGTTAACAATACTGCCGATTGTTCTCATCTCTTTCAGAGAGTGGCTTCATTCCTACTGTTTGGCCCGTTTGTCAGGTCTATGTCTAGAAAGGGCAGTGTTCTCATCTCTTTCAGAGAGTGGCTTCATTCCTACTAGAACAGATTTATGGGGTTGAACAAGAAGATTTAATAGTAATGTTCTCATCTCTTTCAGAGAGTGGCTTCATTCCTACATGATTATGAACGCGCAAACGAGGAAGTGGTTTCCCAAGTTCTCATCTCTTTCAGAGAGTGGCTTCATTCCTACATGATTATGAACGCGCAAACGAGGAAGTGGTTTCCCAAGTTCTCATCTCTTTCAGAGAGTGGCTTCATTCCTACAGAAATTGTTCAATGGCCTGAAGTCAATAGTCAATAAGGCGTTCTCATCTCTTTCAGAGAGTGGCTTCATTCCTACAAGTTTTATTAGCATTGGCTCATACGTTCGAGCCAACTGGTGTTCTCATCTCTTTCAGAGAGTGGCTTCATTCCTACTTGACGTTTTAAAAGAAACGCCATACCTGAGGGTATGGGGTTCTCATCTCTTTCAGAGAGTGGCTTCATTCCTACGGGCCACCCCCATATATTGTTTGTAACCAAACTCAGACTAGTTCTCATCTCTTTCAGAGAGTGGCTTCATTCCTACTAGTGTTAAATAGTCAAAACCGTAAGTGGTTCCCCAAGGCGTTCTCATCTCTTTCAGAGAGTGGCTTCATTCCTACTATTATTAAAGTCGTCCCCGTTTTAGTAATTGGGGACATAGTTCTCATCTCTTTCAGAGAGTGGCTTCATTCCTACGGCCAATGAGCGTTGAGGTTAATAATGAAAACATTTACATGGTTCTCATCTCTTTCAGAGAGTGGCTTCATTCCTACTCGAAGGTCATTGCTGGGACTTTTTCTACGTCAATGGTAGGTTCTCATCTCTTTCAGAGAGTGGCTTCATTCCTACCAAAAAAAGATAGCACCCCTAAACACGGGTGCTGTAAAGGTTCTCATCTCTTTCAGAGAGTGGCTTCATTCCTACTGACAGTTTTATTAGAATCCCACTGGAATATGTTCCAGTGTTCTCATCTCTTTCAGAGAGTGGCTTCATTCCTACCCTTATGAGCAAGAGTCAGATACTTGACCTTGTTCAAGGCGTTCTCATCTCTTTCAGAGAGTGGCTTCATTCCTACTTGAGAAAGAAACAAAAGAGTTTCTGTATAGATTTTTGATTGTTCTCATCTCTTTCAGAGAGTGGCTTCATTCCTACCAAATGGTATCCCAAGTCTAGCAAGTAGACTTGGGGTACGTTCTCATCTCTTTCAGAGAGTGGCTTCATTCCTACAAATGGAAGAAGTAATAAGAATTATTAAAGGAGAGAAAGGGTTCTCATCTCTTTCAGAGAGTGGCTTCATTCCTACGCCGCAGAAGCTGTTGGACTGTTCTCATCTCTTTTAGAGTTCTCATCTCTTTCAGAGAGTGGCTTCATTCCTACAAATAGTTAAAACTAGTCATGGCACTATGGGTATGTCTATAAGTTCTCATCTCTTTCAGAGAGTGGCTTCATTCCTACTCTATAACAGATACACTTATGGTAATGAAGCCGATATCTAGTTCTCATCTCTTTCAGAGAGTGGCTTCATTCCTACTCCAAAATGATACACGCCCGCCAACACGGGGGCTTTATTTTGTTCTCATCTCTTTCAGAGAGTGGCTTCATTCCTACGAAAAGTCAAACTATGCAGATATCACAGTGAATCCAGCAGGTTCTCATCTCTTTCAGAGAGTGGCTTCATTCCTACTACGAACTGGGATGAGCAATTGTAGGACATTTACATTCTTGGTTCTCATCTCTTTCAGAGAGTGGCTTCATTCCTACAAAGTTTTGCTTCTGTTAAATGCGCAGCAGAAAAAGTGGGTTCTCATCTCTTTCAGAGAGTGGCTTCATTCCTACAGAATGGAAGAAGAAAGCAAATTTGAAATATTAAATAAAGGTTCTCATCTCTTTCAGAGAGTGGCTTCATTCCTACTTATAAGGAGGTTGAAGAAAATGACGAAGGAACAGATACTGGTTCTCATCTCTTTCAGAGAGTGGCTTCATTCCTACCAAGTCTAATAAACAATAAGACTTGGGGGCCACCCCCTTTGTTCTCATCTCTTTCAGAGAGTGGCTTCATTCCTACCGCCCCGCCTACATGGGGGGCTTTATTTTTTTCACTAGTGTTCTCATCTCTTTCAGAGAGTGGCTTCATTCCTACCGGATAAGTTTGCCTGGGTCCCTTTTATCATGTAGGCAGTTCTCATCTCTTTCAGAGAGTGGCTTCATTCCTACCGGATAAGTTTGCCTGGGTCCCTTTTATCATGTAGGCAGTTCTCATCTCTTTCAGAGAGTGGCTTCATTCCTACC